>Ga0207658_10000102_pt1 | contig 94706 bp, 82 predicted proteins | sample KBSS33metaG_FD_184322 | JGI IMG/M metagenome (GOLD analysis project Ga0207658, IMG submission 184322) | Switchgrass rhizosphere microbial communities from Kellogg Biological Station, Michigan, USA - KBS S3-3 metaG (SPAdes) (version 2) | ecosystem: Host-associated > Plants > Roots > Rhizosphere...
TCCCGAGTTGGGTCATTTGGCTTAGTGCCTTGAGACCGTGTACTGGAGGGCGTCGAGGATCGCCTCGACCTCGGGGTTCAATGCCGGTGGGTAGGTGGCGATGACGCCGTTGATGTCGATGGTGGCGCAGCGCAGGGGCCTGAGCGTACGAAGGAACCGTCGAAGCGACAGCCCGGTTCGGTTCTGGACCTCGCGGCTGAGCGCCAGGGCGGTGAACACGATGGTCAGGTGGGCTTCGATGGCGTCACGGGTGCGGGCGAACATGGGCCGGGCGGCGAGGTCGGATTTCGACATCCGGAAGGACTGCTCGACCCGCCACAGATCGTGGTAGCTGGCGATGACCTCGGTGGCAGGCATGAGCGTGGTGTCGATGTTGGTGACGTAGCCCTTGAGTCCGACCAGATGGCGTGCCCGCTGCAGGGAGGTCTCGTCGAGTGTTCGGGCGCCGTTTCGGACTGTGACGAATCGCGGTGTACGGGCGGTCTTGTCGCCGGCGACGACGGCGCGTGCCTTGGCTTCCTGCAGGTTCAGCGTCTTGGTGTCGCGCACCGCGCGTTTGGTCGAGTAGGCCCACACCGCCCGCCACGACTTGGTGTGTGTCTTCGGGTTCCAGACGGGTTCGGCCTTGAGCTTCGGGTCACTGCTCTTGGCGGCGGTGCCGCGGTGATCTCGTGGGGTGATGGTGTCGATGATCTGGCCGTCGGTGAAAAGATCGCCGTGCCAATGGAAGTGGGATGCCAGATCGCCCGGCGCTTTGGTGACGCGGGATCCGACGATGAAGCGCAACCCGGCCTCATCGAGGTCGCGCAGGTTCGTGGCCGAGAGCATGCCGGCATCGGCGACGACGACCATGTCGGTGATTCCGTGGCGGGCGGCGAACGCTTTCACAATCGGCACGATGGTCAGGGTCTCGGCCTTGTTGCCTTCGAAGCACCCGATCTCCAGCGGGAAACCTTGCCGGTCGACCAACAGTCCCACCACGATCTGCGGGTCCACGCGGCGTTCCTTGGAGTACCCGACTTTGCGGAGGTCGTCTTCCTTCTCGGCCTCGAAATACAAGGTCGTGACGTCGTAAAGCACCAGGCTCATATCGCCTGTGGTGCAAGCAGTTTGGAAGCACGCGGCGGCGATCTGACCACGGTAACCACCTGAGGATGCACGGCGCAGCGTTCGTTTGCGCGTCGACAACGACGCCGAGGTGCGACCCAACTCGGCCAGGACCCGATCGACATCGAGCAGGCTGGTCGGCTCCACCACGCGGGCGATCACCAGATCCCGGAACACCTCATCGCCGACCGCGTCGTTGAAACCCAGGCCGGCATACACCTGCGCGAGCGCGTCGTAGAGCAGTCCGCTGCAGGACTTCAGGACCTGAGCTCGGGCCACCAGCTGCCGTGGAGCGGGCCCAGCGCCAGCGTCGGTGAACAGCGTCGCGGCGGGCGGGCCCACCATCTCAGCTTTGACCGCCTTCGGGGTGATGCCCAGATCCAGTTCCCGCTGGGCGTCATCGGCCAACAACCGCCGGGCCTGCTCGACGAGTAATCCCAGCTCGGCCTCATCGCGGGCCGAGCCCACATGGCGGACGATGCGTCGGCGGCCGTCGACCGACTCGGCGATCTGGACTGCCGTGGCACCCGAGGCCGTGCGCACCCGCCGAATCCACACCACCAGCCCGAGCCTACCGAGGCGGATTAGTGCCTCGCAGGTGCACTAACCGCAACAATCACCGCAGGTCAACGCATCGCCACTTCGAGGAACAGTCCAAAGTGACCCAAGTCAGGCCTGACGCTCGGCGGCCTTTTGGCTGGCGGTCAACGGCTTGGCTCCCGGCTCGCTCGCGCGCCTTCCAGTCGGCTTGACGGGTCGAAGCGTCACACCGCAAAACAGCGGCGCATCCGGCTCGCTGGCTCGCGGGTGCTCGGCTAGGTAATCGCGGAGCAATTTCAGCCGTGGCGGGCGTCAACGGCACGCGGCGATCACTGCCCTGGTCTTGGTCGTTTCATAGGTCAGACGAGAGCCGGTATTGATAACCGTTCGCCGTTTCCGGCGACCCGCTCGACTACGTTTGCCCCAACGATCACGACGTGGGCGTGAAGGGGGTTGGTGATGGCAGCAGACATGCCATGGCGTCGAGCCGTAGAGACCGTACTAAGCGAAGCCGACACACCAATGAGATATGACGAGATAGCCCAAGCCATCATCGACACCGGTTATCGCGTCAGTGTCGGCGCGACACCGGCCGCGACAGTGTCAGCGATCTTGTCGGAGTCAATTCGGAAGGAACGGAAGACCCCGTTCGTGAAGGTGGACCGTGGCGTCTACGCGCTTCGGAGCACGGTCGCTGCCACGACACCCGACGCGGTCGCTGAGTCGGACGAGGCAGTCGAAGATGCCCGCGAGATGGGACTAATCAATGCCTTCGGCATGTACTGGAACAGAGCGTCCGTGCGCTGGAAGACCAACATGCCCAGCCTCTACGGCGTCCAGCAGTTCGGCAGTACGCCGGTTAACTTCACCGCTCAGGCGGGCGTCTACCTTCTGTACGACGGCAGGACCGTTGTGTACGTCGGTAAGGTCACGGAGCCAAGAATGGGCCTTCGGCTCTTCGAGCACACCCGCGACCGCCTTTCGGGACGGTGGGACCGATTCTCTTGGTTCGGCGTGCGCGCAGTCCGCGACAGTGGCGAACTGAGTCCCTTACCATCAGCCGAGATCGCTGTTTCAACCTTGATCGCCACGATGGAGGCACTGCTGATTGAGGGGCTAGAGCCACCGCAGAATCGTCGGCAAGGCGATGGCTTCAACGCGGTCGAGTTTCTACAAGTCACAGACCCGCAGATTGAGCGAGACAACAAGAAGGACCTGCTCGCCGAGATGTCAAGAACTGTCGGCTTGTCCTAACGGCGCATCGACAAGCAGCAAAGGAGAACGCCAACGTGGCTGGGGGGAACCAATCCGCGTGGGGCTACCGCTATCAGTACTTAGCGACGATAGAACGGTTCCTCTGGTTCATGCGTGATCATCTCGGCGAGTTGGGCGCTATGGCTCTGCACGTCGAGCCGACCACGCTGATGCGCGAGGGCGTTGCGCGGGATGACGATATCGTTGACTTCGCCATCGAGTTGGACGGCGAGATCGTCGAACGAGATCAGGTGAAGGGCTCAAGTGATCCCCAGGGGAACAAGCTTTACCACGGTGAAGCGGACGGCGTCTTTGAACGTCTGAACGGTGGAGTCGCAGCACGCTCGGCACTCCTGACTAACCGTCCTCTCGGTCCAGGTCTGGCCGAACGCTGCTCCCAGAGTCGGAGTGCTCACGGTGTCGAGACATGGGACTACGTTGCCCCAGGTATGGATGGTTCCAACGGCGATCTCAATTCGATCATCGTGGTCGACAGCCGATCGATCGAAGATCTCACGCAGTCAATTGAGCGGCTTGTGCGCGAGTTTCGGTCTGACCAAGCGCTGGGCCAGGGCAGCGTCTCATGTCGAATCATCTCGAAATTATTGTTGGACAAAGTATTTCAGTCGGCAGCAGATCAGTCGGAGTTCAAGTTTGACGCGCTGGAAATCATCGCTTTTCTTGCGATGCCGGATCCCGAAATCGCTCATGTCGTCGGGGGTTTTGATTGGGGCGTTCCGGTTAGCGGGATACCCATCCTGCCCTCGACCGTTACGCGTCTACAGTTGCTTGACGAACTTCACGGCGCGATAGGTAGTCCCGCGACTGGGCATCAAGTGAAACACCTTGTAGTGCAAGGTCAGACCGGGCGGGGCAAGTCATCGCTGGCCGCACACTTCTGCCATTTGTATCGCAACTCCTACGAGTTCATCTGCTGGATTGATTGCAGCGACACCGCATTGATCGAGGCCAACGTCCGCCGCTTAGTGCAGGAGCTAACCCAGACCGAAGTTCCACTCGGCACCAACCCTGCGGAGCGCTTCCGGGAGGCACTGGCCACACATCGAGGGCCGTGGCTGATCATCTTCGATGGCGTACCTGCTCGAATCGATGTCGACCAGTTCATGCCAACACAGGGCAATGGATCCGTGCTTATCACGACGACCAACGAAACCGGTTGGTGGCCAATGTCAATGATCCTGTCAGTCGGTACCTTCACCGACGACGAAGCTAGGGCATGCTTCGCTAGCTACGCGGGCATTGATGACGAGACGGCGCATTCCGTCGCGATCCAGGAGATCGTGGCACGCTTGGGGGCAATTCCGCTCGCAGTGGCCATGGCCGCTCTGTACTTTCGCAACGCTGCGGGAACCGTCGAAGAACTGTCTGTTGATTACTTCGATCAACTAGAAGCACTCGAAGACATCGGTGCAATACCACCAGGTTTCGAGCGCACGGCCTTTGCCGCCATCGAGCACGCCGTCAGGCACCTCGGGGCCGGTATGGTCGGTGAAGATCGTCAGGACGTCAGAATGGTGCAGGGAATGCTGTACCGGGCGTCGGTGCTGGCGGCGGACATGATCCCGTTGAACTATCTAATTGCATCGATGCCCGAACAGATCAACATGCGCCTTGGGCATGTGCCTGAGCCATCTTTCGCCGACGCGGCCGTCCGTCGCCGGTACATCAGCATCATGCGAACGCAGTCGATGGCCCGTCGCGTACTCCTTCTCGACAGTGACGGCGAACAGAATGAAGCCAGCGAGACGATCGACATACACCCGCTGGTTCATGAGATCTTGCAGCGCCTATTTCTACGTGAGATCCCACCGATCCACCTAGCGGGCCAGCTCACGATGATGATGTACTTCCTCAACGGATGGATTGTGCACGCCCGAGCGCGTAGCCAATACTTCGTCGTTGATCAGCTTGTTGCGCATGCGGTTTCACTTCTAGGTGTCATCGAAAACCTAGGCGCGCTGCCGGTGGCCAGCGAAGAACACGGCAAGATGTTCCGCTACACAAAACTAGGGTTAATGCTAGAAGTATCGACGTGCCGTATGAGTAGCGGCGATTTCTATACGTCGGTGAACCTGGCTCGCGAAGCGCTGCTTGAATTGTGGACGCTACCTCCCGACCCGGCACGAGAAGCCTTGGCCTTAAAGGCCGCTACGTCGATTGTGGTTGATCTCAGTGAGGCGGGCACGGATGCATCGACCATGCGGCCGTGGGCGTTGTACGCGTGGCGGGCCATCCTGGCATGCGAATCCCTGAGCGCTAACGGGGCAGCAGCTGCGTTCGAAAAGGCCTACCTTGTGCGGTCGTCGCTCAAAAATCGCGTCGAGTATCGCCAGGACATGCTGATAGCGCGTGTGATTCACGAACTCGACGAAATGATTGCCCGCGACCCCAGTGATGAGGTGCGGCCTAATGCCGTTATGGACGAACTCAACGCGCATCTCGAAGCTGGCGACCTCGGTGAGTCCCTAGACGGACTGCTCGCAACTCTGAGGTCCACCTCGAACGACTACGACAGGCATGCGCTTGATTCGATCGAAGCGGACATCGCCCTTCGGCGTCATCGATTCGATGAGGCTTTCGAGGCGATCGAGGTTTTGCTTGGACGGCCGCTGCATCGAACTCATGGAGCGAGGCCGTTAGGACGAGGATTGGGCGTCCTCTATCGAACCCTCGAAACCTTGATCGCGGCTGGTGCTGGTCCGATGGAGAAAATGCGTTCATTTTCTGGGCGCATTCGTGCACGCGCCGAAGAATTGCATGACCAGATTACCGCGCAGGGCGACGACAACCAGGTTTAGAGCGGGCGGGGCAGGACCCCGTGCCCCGACCTTTGCTGCGCAGCGGCCGAGACTGGTCTTTTCGGTACGTACGGGTTGGGGGACTGCCACTCGCGAGAAGGCACCGGCTCATGGCAGGACACCAGGTCGCCTTAACCGCGATAAGGGACGCGAGACTGCGTGATTCTCACTACATCAGGGTCATATCCGTTCTCACGCAGTAGCATTCGAACAGCCCGTTCAGCGTGAAAATCGCCGCCCGGCCCTATAACCACCTCGACAACGCAGGACTTGTCGAAGGGGATTTCAATGTACGGGGTGAGCGCCGAAGATTTGACCCGAGTCTTAACCTGAGGCGGATCAACTGGTTGTGGCGAGACAACCAGTCGCCATTCACGCTCTTGCTTGAACGCATCATCTTTGACCAGCGCAAGTTGGGGCATAACGTCGCTGACGGCCTCGAAATAGCCATACGTTCCCGGATGGGCGCCCAGCTGTCGCGTCTCAAACCTACTCATGATCCGGTCACAAAGGCCGTTGACGGCAGCCTCGCCGTATTCGACCTGACCGAGGAGCGGGGCTCGGTCGCGTAGACCGTCCTTTGCAAACCCGATTGCGTATCCGTGTTGCCCGTAGCCTCGCCACTGCCCGAGGTCATCATGACTCTCGCTAAGGCACGCGACGTACGTGGCCGAATCGATGTACGCCGGATGGAACCCTCGGTCTGCTGCAACGAACTTCTCCAAAGCATCCAAGGCCGATCTCACTATCATCGCTCGAACCGCGTCCGCGTTTTCTACGGAGATAGGCGTGTCCGGCTCATACGGGTGATCCGCAAGGTAAGTGCTCATTCGGTTCATCAAAGGTTCTGCACCATAATGTATCTCCCGCCAATCGTTCAGAAAAGCCGCATCCGTCGCCCACATTGCTCGGTGCTGCAAGATGCTGATAAGCGCATAGGCATCGGTGTAGTGATACAACCAAGAGCTTCGATCGACATCACCGTCATCTTTCATTGCATTCCCCCCGTGAATTCAAATCGCCTCGTTGACTTCCCGGCACGCCGAGTTCTGTCCGCACGGCGGCGATGAAGGTGAAAGGTGACCCGATAGCTTCCAAGCTCAATGCTTCGTCGTGAACGACCCTCTCGGGGTCCTCGGAGGAGCGACGCATCATGCCGCCCCACGCCTCGGTGACCTCGAACGCCCTCTGCGCGAGGGCGACGATTGATTCGGACCCGTAAATCTCGACGCGCTGCAAGCTGTAATACAAGGCGGTTTGCCATCCTGATCGCAAGGGCAGCTTTGACAGGTCCGCGCCGTGATCGAAGAAAGAGTTGACAAACCCCAACGCCTGACCAAGCGTCTCGTAGAACGAGATGTAGGCGTCACGGCGCTGCTCAAAGGTTCGCGCCTCGTCCTCCCGTGCCCAACGCTGACTTTCGCGCGCAAGTTCATCGGCACGGTTCTGGCGCTCGCGTTTGTCGGCGCTCAGTTGGGTAATGAGCACGCCGCCGAGTGTTGCGACGAAGCCGAGCGCCGCAACGACGAGGGTTACCCAAATCGGCGTCGTGTTCATAGGTCAAGCGTGTCACCCTTGATTGGATTCGATGCTCAATCTCAAGGCGTCGATGCAGAGTGTCCGCAGCCATCCACGCACGCACGACTCAAAACCGCAGGGGGGCGTGTCATCGCGAGCCGCCGGTGACACATGAGTGACACAACTCGCTCAAAACTTAAAACAATCGGCGGCAGTCCGCGACAGACTCGGCCAACCACGTTCTCGCAGGTGACACGGGTTCCGTGTCGACCCAGACGGTGCCGCGCAGACCGCCTTGGACGCCACCGTGCCGCTTCCCAAGCTGAATACGCGGGTTCGATTCCCGTCATCGGCTCCGTGCGATGTTGCAAGACATCCGAATAGCTCTGAACCCTCGTTGGGGGTTTAGGGCTTTTTCGTGGGCGTCCGCGGGGGACGCCGCGGGGTTGATAGTCCCCGGTGGGGTCGATGGTGAGGTGGGCGGATCAGCTCGCCGGTGGCGGCGTCGATGATTCCGGCGTCGAGGTCCTGGACGAGCATGAGAACGCGGGTTCGTGCGTGGGCCCGGCCGATGCTGATGTGGTGCAGGCGGCCGTTGACGCGCAGTGTCGGGCTGCCGTAGGCGTCGACGCGGTCGGTGCGCACTCGTCGGTGGCTGTCGAGACGTTGCCCGGGAGCGACTTTGGGGCGTGCGGTGTCGGACTGCCGTGCGGGCGCCGGGAACGTGGTTGGAATGCCGCCTCCACCGTCGAGGGATGTCGAAGGCTCGTACTGCCCGCCCAAGCGGCGACATGGACGTAGACGTTGTATGGCCAAGGAGGTTGTGGCCTTGAGGTCGGCCCGAGGCAATGTGCGGATTTTTCTGGCTTGCGGTTGCGAACCACTCACCCTTTGCGGAAACGCAGAGATGACGACGCCCGCCCATACGCCAGCCAAATCCTCGGTCACCCCGCAGGCGTGGACCTCATGACGTCGTCGAGCTCACTGACCCGCGCATTGCCGAGATGCAGCGCTGCCAGTTCTGCGAGCGCATCCTCTCCGATCAGCGCTTCGGCATCCAGGCGAACGATCAGAGTGGCTTGATCCCTGCCACCCAGCAGCCCCTTGGGCTCGTCAAGCGCACGAATTCGGTAGCGATGGTGCAGCCACTGCGGGTGCCACAGCGGGATTACCACCCACTTGCCCTGCGCGACGGCGGCTATAAATCTGCCGAAGCACTGTTCTTCTGTGCCGGTGCGGAATTCGTATCCGGCCTTGGCAAGGTCGTACTCGTCGATGATCGCCTCGGAGAACCGGCTGATACCGGCGCCCGGGTTGATGCCCTGCACCAACCGCTCCATCCGCGTCAGCGCCGGTTCGGCCAACAGGTCGGCGACCCCGCGAACGGCTTCCTCGGGAACGTAGTCCGGCACACCCCAAATGCAGTACGGCTCATAGAGAACGGTGATCTTGCGCACTTGGTCGGCGAACGGAGCGAGGTAGGCGCCGTGGCTACTCGGCAACCACGCCGACACGAGCACGTCGACGTCGCCGTCGGCCATGCGGCGAAACATCTCCTCGTGTGGCGCCGCCGAGCGCTCGACGGCGTGGCCGTGGGCGCCCAGGATCCGCTCCACCTCGCGAGCGGCGGCGTCGTGAAAGCTCAGGTCGATGTGCCCGACGCGGACCGGGCGTGTCACCTGGTCTCCAGCGACGCCACGTCGATGAGAACCTTGCCGACGACCCCGGTTTCGGAAGCGTGGTGAGCGTCGGCGGTGCGCTCCAGTGGGTAACGGTGGAGCGGTAGCCCGGCCGGCTCGCCCACCTCCATGGCGCCATCGGCGATTGCCTCGTTGACCGCCCGGACTGACGCCATTTTGGCGTCGTGGTCAGTGAGGTAGGTCAGGATGTACTGCAGCCGAGCGTTTTTCATCATGCTGGCCCGTGTCGGGACGGAGACGGCGTCGTGTTCGTCGGAGGCGTAGACGGTGATGACACCTTCGTTGGCAAGCACGGCGAGGTCCTGTTCCACGTTGGCGCGCAGATTGACTTCGACGATGATGTCGACGCCATCGGGATGTTCTCGGAGCACCTCGGCAGCGACCTCCTTCCTGCGATAGTCGATGATCTGGTCGGCTCCCGCTGCCCTGCACAGCTCCCCCTTCTCTGCGCTGCTCACCGTGGTCACCACCGTGGCGCCAGCCCACGCCGCAAGTTGAATGGCCGCATGGCCCACGGCTCCGGCGCCGCCCGCCACCAGGACGGTCAACCCGCTCAGCGCGCCGGGTCCCAGCCGCATCGGCGCGCGGTGGTGGGCGGTGAGCGCACGGTGGGCGGTCAGCGCAGGGATCCCCATCGAGGCACCGACGTCGAAGCTCGCGTCATCCGGCAACGGCACCACCTGTGCGACGGGCAGCACCACGTATTCTTGGGCGGTCCCCTCCGATCGCTTCCATGCCGCATCCCAAACCCACACCCGGTCACCGCTTTTGAGCTCCGTCACGCCGTCGCCCACCGCGTCGATGACGCCGGCGCCGTCCTGGTTGGGTACCTGACCGCCGGCCACGACGGCGGCCTTCGGGTCTTGGCGCGCCTTCCAGTCCGTCGGATTCACTCCCGAGACCGCAATCCTCACCCGGACCTCGCCGGCGCCGACCGCGGGCAGCGGTCTCTCCACGAGCGTCAGCACCGACGGATCACCGGTACGCGTGTAGACGATCGACTTCATCGAAGCCCTCCCCTTCTGGTCAGCCATGAAATTCGACGATGTCCAGTCCACCGTTGTAGTCGGTGGTGAACGCGACCCCGTCGCTGCGCACGTAGACATCGGCGGTTTGAATGACGCGACGGCCGCCGGGCCGGGGGTCGATGAGCCTCTCGGGCGGCCCCGGCACGAATGCAGCGATCTGCCGCGGAACGAATGGGTCGGTGATGTCGAACGCGCGCAGGCCAGCGTTTTGGTACGTCGCAAAGATGATCGTGTCGGAAACCAGACTGCCCGGCCGGTTTTCGTGAAGGTTGTGCGGGCCGAAGTGCCTGCCCTTACGGGCATAGTCCTCTTCCGCCGGTGTCGGGAACGTCGCGATGCTGATCGGGTTCGACGGCTCCCGGACGTCGAATACCCACACGTGTTTGAGACCGTCGGCAAGCTCGTCGGCAGTCGCCTCGTCGGCGACGATGAGCAGATCTCGGTTGGGCAGCGGCAGCGACGTATGGGTGCCGCCACCGAACGGCGGTGACCAGTTGCGGTGCACGATCTGCCGTGGGTTGGTCCTGTCACTGATGTCCAGCAGGGCCAGCCCGCCGTCTCGCCACGACGAGTAGGCGACGTCGCCCGCGATGATCGCGTGGTGCAGCGCATAGCGCCATCGCGTCGTGTCCCATGTCGGTTCCTCGCCCGCCGCCGTGTTCATGCCGGGCAGCCAGTACTGACCGACGATGCTCGGCCGTGTGGGGTCGGCGAGGTCGATCACCGCAAAGATGTAGTCGCTGAACCCCTTTGGCAGCACGGACGCGTACGCGTAGCGCCCACCGGTGTACCACAACCGGTGTGCACCGATTCCGTCGATGGGAAGAAAGCCGATGCGCCGCGGGGCGGACGGCACGGCGATGTCGTATATCGCCACGCCTGCCGACCAATTCTGTTCGCTTCCACCAAGCCGAGTACCCAGTGAACCGCTGTAATAGTTGGACTCTTGGTCGAATTGCTTCCACAAGTCCTTCGCGTGGATGACGAGGAGAAGATCGTCGGCTGCCTGAAGGTGGATGTTCCACGTGTTGACAGGCGCGGGTTGAAAGGACGCCACGTTCGGCGACCGCGGGTCGGTGACGTCGATCGTAGAGAACCCACCGTTGAACAGGTGGCCGACGTAGACGTGGTCGTTCCAGTACTGCAGTTGCATGGCGTCCGGTCGACCGCCTTGATCGCTGTGGGCGATCGCGGTGAACCCCTTGGCCAGTACCGGGTCGGTGCCGCTCACGACGTCAGCCGGATCGGTTGTGCGGCAATGGCGACGCGGATGATCGAATATGGAGGTATCCGCTCGTCGGTTCCGTTGTTGAACAACGGGGTCCGTGGCAGCTGGTTGATGCTGACATACAGGTATCCGTCCGCGGCGATCGCCAACGTGTCGGGCCACAGCAGCGGCCCGGCCTGAACCACCGTCGTCCACTGCCCTGCCGGGCTGCGCCGCACCACCGCGCCGTGCTCGTAGGCGGTGGCGTAAACGTTTCCGGCAGTGTCTGATTCGAGGCCGTCGGAAGCGCACTTGTCGCCGTGATCCAGGACGGTCTCGGCGACGAGGTCGTCGGAGAGGCCGCGGTCGCGCAGCGCAGCCGTGTCGACGCTGTAGAGCCGGCGCGACGAAAGTGGGCAGTAGAACAGGCGGGCACCGTCGGCACTGATGGCGATGCCGTCGGCGCCGACGCGGTAGTTGTCGCGAACCAGACCCTCCACGATGGCGCGAAATTGGTCCTCCGCCTGGGTGCTTCGATGGCCGCGGAGCCGCTCCCAGCACTCACCGGTGTCGAGGTCGACCACGATGAGTGCGCCGGTGGGTTGCGAGTCGGTGATATATGCGTAGCGGCCGCGGCTGAAGTCGAATCGCACGTCGTTCAGATAAGTCGTCGGCGTCATCGCTGCGTCGTCGATGGGGACGACGCGATCGATCTCATTGCGGGCCAGATCAACCCGGACCAGCTTGGGACCACCGTCGCCCACGTAAGGCGAGAACGAGGGGGCGCCGGTGTCCAGCAGCCAAAGGTAGCCGTCCGGATCGACGATCACACTCTGCACCGAGATGAGTTGGTCGCGCGCTCCCACCCCTGTCCACGTGTTCACTCGCGTGCTGGGATACGCGACGGCCGCGCCGTCGACGATCTCGGCAACGGTGTAGGGGACGTCGTCGCCCCACCGCGGGAACGAAACGAAGATGCGCCCGTCATCGCTGACCGTGACGCCTGTGGGCATCAGGTCGGAGAACTGGGCCACCACGTCGTAATCCGGTTGGGCATCGCTGCCGAGCGGTCGAACAGACATGTTGCTCATGGCTACTCCTTTCCTTTTGGGCCGTTCGAGTCGGAGCCGACTTGAACGATGACTTTGCCTGTGGCTGTGCGGTTTTCGACGGCGTCATAGGCTTCATCGAGGTTCGCGAACGTGTAGATCCCGCGGTCGAGTCGCGGAGCCAGCACACCGCTGTCGGCCATCTCCGTCGCCAATTGCAGGGCACGGCCGTGACGTTCGCGGTGCTGCCCGGTCAGCAGGGGCAGCAGCGTGAACACACCCGAGTACGTCGCCGCCCGGAACGACAGCGGCGCCAGACTGTGCGTGCCCCATCCGAGTGCGCTCACCACGTGCCCGGTGTAGTGCTTGACTGCGGCAAACGAATCATCGAGGGTGGCCCCGCCGACGGTATCGAATACGACGTCGAATCCGTCCCCCGCGGAATGCTCGGCGACATATTCGGCCACCGTGGTCGTGGTGTAGTCGATCGGCACCGCCCCGGCCGCGCTGATGATTTCTTGGCTGGCCGGGCCCCCGGTGGCGAACACCTGCGCGCCACGATGGCGAGCGAGCGCAATCGCCAGGTGCCCAACGCCTCCCGCGCCGCCGTGCACGAGCACCAAGTCACGCTCTCCGATGTGTGCGTGACCGAGAAGTGCTTCGCTGGCGGTGATGAAGGCCAGTGGAACCGCGGCCGCCTCCTCCATCGTCAACGTAGCGGGCTTGCGTGCGAGCAGTCGGACGTCGACGGCGGCGAACTGGGCCAGCGTGCCCTGAATGCCTCCCACTCCGCCGGTCATCCCGTATACCTTGTCCCCGCACTGGAATTCGTCGACGCCGTCGCCGACCGATTCGACGACGCCTGCCATGTCGATTCCCAGCACCGCTGGAAGGACGGTCCGCGCATGTGCTGCCTGCCCGCGTCGTATCTTCGTGTCGAGTGGATTGACCCCACTCGCCATCACGCGGACCAGCACGTGCCCCTGGCCGGGAGACGGCACGTCCACCTCCAGGATTTCGAGCGGAGCACCAAATTCGGTGAGGACTGCTGCACGCATGGACATCGTTTCGTCGGTCGGCTAGATCAGCGCGGGAACGGTCGCATCGATCGATACCTCGACGAGGTGTGGCCGATCGGTGTCGATTCCACGTTTGATCACCTCTTGGAGGTCGTCCGGCGACGTCACCCGTTCACTGGTGCAACCGTATCCCTTTGCCAACCCGAGGAAGTCCAAACCGGGCAGGTCGAGGCCGGGAACGCCGGGGGTTTCGAGAAGCTCGGCGAATGACTTCAAGATGTTGTAGGCGCCGTTGCGCACCACGATGAACAAGATCGGCAAATTGTGTTGTGCGGCGGTCCAAATGCTCTGGATCACGTAGTTCGCCGCGCCGTCACCGACGATGCAGATGACCTTCCTGTTGGTGCCCTCGTCACGTTCGGCCATCGCTACGCCGACGGCGGCGGGCAGGCCGTAGCCGAGGACGCCACTGGACATGGAGAAGAACGACTTCGGCTGATCGGTCGGTATCTGCTGGCGCAGCTGACGCAACGTGGACAACGATTCCTGGACGATGACGCTGTCGGGCGGCCGGACGGTGTGAATCGTATGGTACAGCCATTCCGCGGTGATGCGACCATCGATCTGCGCTGACGCCGGCGTCGATCGCACGGCCGGCAGCATTCGATTCGCCTGTGGCACAGCCTCGGCGAGGACCGCGCATGCTCGACCGGGGTCGGCGAGAATGGCGGTCCCGACCGGTGCGCGTGCAGCCTCGGACGGATCGTCGGTGATGTGAAACAACTCAGCGCCGTCGGGCAGATACTCGCCTGCCACATACGGGTAGTACCGGAACACGGGTGCGCCGACGACCACGATCACGTCGTGACCCGACAGTGCTTGCGCCAGCGGGCCAATCGCAGGGGGCAGCATGCCTCGATACTGCGGGTGGGTCTCCGGGAATCCGGGCCGGCCTTCCTCGGGCGCCGCCCACACATCGCAGCGCAGCCTTTCCGCTAACGCAACGGCATCGTCCCAGCCGCCCACCTGATCCACGGCGCCACCGATCACCAGAATCGGGGAGTGCGCCGTCCTCAGCGCCGCGATGACGTCCGAGAGCGAATCCGGGTCGGCGGACAGCCGACGACTTACCCTGCGCAGCTGGGGAAGCCGCGAACACGGTTGGTCTCCGTCGTCCATGGGAATCGACAAGAAGACCGGGCCCGCAGGGGGCAACACGGCTGCCGCGTAAGCGCGCATCAGCGCCGCGGGAACATCTTCCGCGCGGGCGGGTTGATAGGCCCACTTGACGTAGGGCTGCGGCACCAACTCCGGTTGCACATTGGTCAAATACGGCTCCAGCAGCAGCATCTGGCGGGTCTGCTGACCGGCGGTGATGATCAAGGGCGCACGGTTGTACCAGGCGCTTTCGATATTGCCGACGGCATTTCCCAGGCCGGCGGCGGTGTGCAGGTTCACCAGCGCGGGTCGCCCGGTGCGCTGCGCGTAGGCATCGGCCATGGCTACCGCCGGCGCCTCCTGCAGGGCCAGCACATACCGGAAATCGGTCGGAAAGTCCCGCAGGAACGGCTCCTCGGTCGAACCGGGGTTGCCGAACATGGTCGTCAGCCCCAATTGGCGCGCGACCTCGAAGAAGGCTTCTCGTACTGTGGACATGGCTACCTTTCAATCAGATTTGGACGGCGTATTTTTCGACGGCCTTTTCGTCCCAGGCCAGCCCGGCACCGGGCTGATCAGGGGCCGTAACCATGCCGCGCTCGGGTTGCAGCGGGGTGGCCAGGATCGGGCATGCCCAATCCACCCACTCCAACCAATGAGCACTCGGTGTGACCCGTAACAGATGCGCGGCGAACTCTGGATACAGATGGTTGGAGAACTGAATGCCTGCGGCGGCGGCGAGCGCGGCGGTCTGCATCCAACCGGTGACGCCGCCGATCCGCATCAGGTCGCCCATCGCGTAGTGAACGCCGCCGCTGTCGAGGAACTTCAGCAGATCGCGTGCACCGTAGTAATTTTCACCGGCTTGCAGCGGCGTTCGGATCTTCTGAGCCAGTTGGGCATAGCCGCGCACGTTGTCGTACGCGATGGGCTCCTCGAACCAGTACAGGTCCTGCTCGTCGAGTTCGTGGCAACGCCGCAACGCATCACCCAAGCCCAGGGCCTGATTGAAATCCACCATGAGATCGACGTCGTCGCCGATTCCCTGCCTGACGGCGTCGATGGCCGCAAGGTCGTCGCGCAGATGCACGTTGCCGAGCCGCATCTTCAGCGCGGTGAACCCGCCTTCGCCGGCCAGCGCCGCGGCTTCAGATGCCAGTGTCGAGACTTCGTGTCGCCACAGGCCGTTGCTGTTGTAGGCCCGCACGGGTCCTACCGAGCCGCCCAAGAGCCGGGACAGGGGAATGCCGGCGATCTTGGCAAGGGCATCCCACGCCGCCATGTCGATCGCGGACGCGGCGATGGTGGAAATGCCAGACACCCCAATGACATTGAGAGATTTCATGGCCGAATTGAAAGCGTCACCGGGGGCGATGTCGCGACCGGCAAGCCCATCGAACAGGTCACGCAACTCGCTGACCACCACCGGCAGCGACTTGGCTCGATACGGCGCTATGTAGCTCGATCCGACGACTCCGTCAGCCATCTCGAGGTCGACGAGGACCAACGGCCAATGATCGAACCGACCGATCGCTGCGATGATCGGATGTCGCAGCGGAACCACGACGGCGCGGACATCGGCTCGGCGCAACGTCATTCGTGATGTGGTCATGATCAAACCGCCGCTTCGTGATTCACCGCATACCGGCCCAAGAACATCTGCCATCTGACACACTCCCGACCAACTTCGCTCATGTGCCCGAAGCTAGGAGTGGTCGCACCGGACCGCCAACCAATGTCCACAGAGCGGACAAAACGGTCGTTCGTCATCGGGACGGGGCGATGACCGACACGCGAACGATGAGCTACGGGCACAGTTACTCCTCGATGGACGAACGACGAATGACGAACGCGCAGAGGCTAACCAACGAATGCCGGTGACATGCAAGGGCTATTAGTTACCTCGGGGGAACCATCGCTGCTCACGGCCGTGGGACGTCCCCGCAGCTGTTGCCGCTGAGCGGCCTCAGAGCATCGTGGTGGAGATGAGTTCCGCCGTGCGTCGAGTGGCTGCAAGCATCGTGCTCGACGGACGGGACCAGGGAATCAGCGTGGACACGACCGCGACGCCCGAGGTCGATCCGTACGGTATCGCCATCGCAACGCAGCTGTAGTCCGCGGCCACCTCACCGGCATCGACGACCGGGCGAGCGAGCGCGATATGCGCGCGTCCCTGAGCGGTCTCGGCAGGAACTGAATCGCCGCTCTTGGCGAGGAATCGCACCGGCGCGCGCGCTGGGAGCGCATCGAGATAGACAGGGCCGTCACCGAGATCGGCGGACAGACTCACCGCTGCCCCGGTGATGGATGCGAGTTCAGCCATCGGGCGCCGACAAGCGATGCGCAGCCGAGCGGCGGGCGTCACCGTTGCGCCGAGACGAAGCAGGCTCGCGCCAAGGGCGTAGCGCGATCTCTCACGCCGGACCGCTCCGACCGTGATCAGCTGCTGAAGAAGTCGGTGCACTGTGGGATGTGGGATTCCCGCTGCGGCGCTGAGGTCGGTGAGCCGGACCGGTTGAAGCTCGGCAACGAGGTCGAGGAGGCTGAAGGCAGTGTCGATGACGCTACGGGAACCTGCCCATGCCTCGAGGCGATCGGGGTTGGCGGTCATGGGTCACCGTGCCTTTCGACGCAACGACGGCCCTGAAGGCTCCGACGCCACGCCCTCGGTTCAGGTCAGCCTTGCTGACAGAAACGGGCATCGACGCGAAACCGATGTCGCTGCTCTCAGAAATCGTTCGCAAACATCAGGCCGGTAACCGAATTATGCGGACGCTTCCATCCATTTCGCTGAGCCCTTACTGCGGGTTGGCTGAGCACTTCAGGCTTCGAGTCAAGCGTGTTGCTTAATCCGGACTCGCCAGCAGATGGAGATGTGCGCGAATACCCTTGCAAAACAAGGGTATTCCGCCCATGATGGCCGCGTGGCCGAAGTCGCGTCGCCGACTCCACCTCGCAGGGCTCGGGGATCCACGTCGCTGTATTGCTCCGTTTCAACGACGGTAGGCCGATAATGTGACTGTCGCGCTACCGGACCTAGGAGGAACTCATGCGGCCGCCGCGCAAGGACGTGCAGCGAAAGGCACAGGCACGGCGATGACTCAAACCTGTCACACGGGCCAGCACGATGACCACGACGTGTACCGAGAACTGTGCCCGTGCCGGATATTGCTCGATCTGCTGGCCAACAAGTGGTCGGCGCTGCTGCTCGGGCTGCTCGAACACGGCCCCATGCGGTTCAGTGCCCTGCGGGATCAACTGCCTGGCATCAGTTCGAAGATGTTGACCCGCACACTGCGACGACTCGAAGCTGCCTCGTTGATCACCCGGACGGTGTATGCCGACGTTCCACCACGGGTCGAATACGAACTGACTCAGCTTGGCGCCAGCGCCGCTGCCCCCCTGAGCATGCTGCGTACCTGGGCTGAGGACAATCTTGATCACATCGCCACGCTCAATCCCGGGTGGGCGGACTGAGCCAACCTTCGAGGATCCGGCACGCGCCGCGCATGCGCCGGTGGCCCTTGGCGCAGGCTTCGCGAACACCCCGGCCGTCACCCCTGCGTGACGGTGTCCAGCGGCAACCGGAATGTGGATGAATGTGGTTTTTCACCAACACTTTTCAACCTACCTCTGCGGCATCGCGGCAGAACGGACTCGACCGCAACTCATATCGAACTCATACGGGAAGTGGCACCGGTCCCCAGCACATCGCAGAGTGCGTCGGCAGCCGCACCTGAAATACCATGTGGCCCGGGCGAGAATCGACGCAGACTTCGCGCCGTGCGTCTGCGTGATGGGACGCGACGATCGCCAGTTCAAGGCGGAGCCGCTCTTTCGCGGAATCGTGCCGCGTCGGCTCGGACGAAGCGATCGAATACGGATATCGTCATCATTACTTGATTGTCCGAACTTCGCCGCGACGTGTCACGGTATTCATAACCGACTCTCAGATTTCCCCCAAGCGAATGCAATAGACGCACGCGTCAATCAGACCACCGAAATCAATTGTTGCGCAAATGGTTTCGATGCACTAGAGGTTGGGTGGGCGCATCCGCGTTGTGACTTCGGTAACATTTCTTTGCGTCCTCAAAGGATCGGTAGATCGAGCTTGAACGCCGACGTCGTCGATAAAGTATTCTGATCGTGGATGATTGGTCACCGCCGTCCCTAAATCATCGGAATTTCAACCACTTTGAGAACGATCGATCGACGCTCCGACCGGAGACGTGTCGCAACAGTCAGGAGTTCCGCATTGCTTGAAACAGCACGACCCAGTGCCGTCGACCCACCACGTGGCGGAATCGCCGCGCGAATGGGACCGCTGCTTCGCTACGACCTGCCCGCGTCGCTCGTGGTCTTTCTCGTTGCACTTCCGTTGTCGTTGGGCATTGCGATCGCCTCCGGCGCGCCCGCCCTGGCCGGCCTGATCGCCGCCGTGGTGGGCGGGGTCGTCGCCGGTGCCCTGGGCGGGTCACCGCTGCAGGTGAGCGGCCCCGCCGCGGGTCTCACCGTGGTGGTCGCCAGTCTCGTGGATCAGTTCGGTTGGAAGGTCACCTGCGCGATCACTGTCGCGGCGGGAGTGTTGCAGGTGCTGTTCGGGCTGTCCCGCGTGGCGCGTGCCGCACTGGCGATCTCGCCGGTAGTCGTGCACGCGATGCTGGCCGGCATCGGGCTCACGATCGCCCTGCAGCAGGTCCACGTTCTGCTGGGCGGTCAGTCACACAGCTCCGCATGGCAGAACCTGACCCAACTACCCGGACAGCTCATCGACCTCCAGGGCCCCGACGTGGTGCTCGGTGTACTGGTAATCGCCATCCTGATTGCGTGGCGCTGGGTGCCCGGCGTCGCAGGCAAGGTGCCGGCGCCCCTGGTCGCGGTCCTGGCCGCCACATTGGTCGCAGTGGCGTTCATGCCCGACGTCGATCGCGTTAGGCTCGATGGCTCGCTCTTGGACGCGATCGCGTTGCCCGGCTTACCGGACGGGAACTGGGGTGCCGTCGCAGTGGGTGTTCTCACCGTCGCCTTGATCGCCAGCGTGGAAAGCCTGCTCTCGGCGGTGTCGGTCGACAAGATGCGGCCAGGACACCGCACCAACTTCGACCGCGAGCTCATCGGGCAAGGTGCAGCCAACGTCCTGTCGGGCGGCATCGGCGGTCTCCCCGTCACCGGCGTGATCGTGCGCAGTTCCACCAACGTCGCCGCGGGCGCGAAGACACGCGCGTCGGCGATCATGCACGGGGTCTGGGTGCTGGTGTTCGCGGTGCCGTTCGCCGGGCTTGCCGAGTTGATCCCGATGGCTGCGCTTGCGGGTCTCCTCATCATGATCGGCGTGCAACTCGTGAAACGTGCCCACATCGAAACCGCGCGTAAGACAGGCGATATCGCGGTCTATGCGGTCACCGTGGTCGGAGTGATCTTCCTGAATCTCCTGGAAGGCGTTCTCATCGGACTCGCGCTGTCGATGGCGCTGATCACGTGGCGGGTCGTGCGGGCGCGCATGTCCGCTGAGTCTGACGACGACGGCAGCTGGCGCGTCGTCATCGAGGGGTCGTGCACATTCCTCTCGCTGCCACGCCTGACGGCCGTACTGGCCTCGGTGCCCGAGGGGACCGACGTGACCGTAGAGCTGTCGGTCGACTTCATGGACCACGCGGTTCGTGAGGCGATCGAGGACTGGCGCCGTCAACACAGCGCCTCTGGGGGATCCGTGGCGATCCGCGAACTCGGGTCGGTCGACATGGACAGCGCGTTGGCAGGCCCACCGGCTCGCGACATCAACGGCATGGACATGCGACCGGGTCTGATGCCGTGGAGTTCGTGGCAGAACGGACGCGCCAATGACGCTGATCAATCGGATGGCTCGACACAGGGCGCGGACGGCCGCAACGGTAACTCATTGCCCTCCGTCGTCAACGGGTTGGCGATCTACCAGCGCCGGACGGCACCACAGTTGCGACCGCACATGGAGAAACTGGCTGAGGGCCAGCGACCGGAGACGTTGTTCATCACCTGCGCCGACTCCCGCATCGTGCCCAATGTCATCACGAGCAGCGGACCCGGCGATCTGTTCACGGTGCGCAATGTCGGCAATCTGGTGCCCGCACATCAGCACGACACCTCGATCGAGGCGGCGATCGCGTTCGCCGTGGAGAAGCTCGGTGTCTCGTCGATCGTGGTGTGCGGCCATTCCAGCTGCGGTGCGATGAATGCGCTTCTGGCTGACAAGACTCCTGAAACGCCCGGCGACGAGAATCTCCGTACGTGGCTCGCGCAGGGAGTTCCATCGTTGCACGCGTTCGACGATGGACGGCATCCCATCGCCGAAGAGGCTGCACGGCTTGGCTTCAGCCCTGTCGACCAACTCGGCATGGTCAACGTGTCTACACAAGTGGACGTGCTGACTCACCATCCACTCGTCGCCGACGCGCACCAACGCGGCGATCTCGAGGTCATAGGGGCGTTCTACGACATCGCCAGCGCTGTGCCGCTACGTATCGGCCTTACGGGTATCGATCAGTTCTCCGTTGCCCTTACCCGCGATTGAGGTATTCCAAATAGTATGTGGCACACATGAATTCGCCGTCACGCAATTTTTGCCACGTAAACGGCTGGTATCAACGATGATTCGACCCAAGGCCATATCAGGGACACATCCACGATGACGGAGATTCACATGAAGCTTCGCCGCATTCTGCCCAGTTGTGCTGCCAGACGACTGCGAGCCGAGTTCGCAGACGCCCGGGCGTCAGGGGCACCGGCCACCGAATACGTCGCACTGCGCTGATTTCCGGCGCAGGCGCGTCGTCGTACTGGTTGAATCCCCCGAACAACGGAGGGAACGATCGTGGGGGATTACCAGCGGCTCAGTGTCGTGGTTCGCGGGGCGGGTACGACCGTGTGGAGGGGTTTCGACCCCGATCAACGCCGTGACGTGGCGCTGAAGAGCGTGAACGGCCCGACGGCCGGGGCGGATGCTCGGCGTACCGCTGAGGCGCTGTCGGGTCTACGGCATCCGAACATCGTGTCCGTGTACGACGCCTTCGACGACGATGCGGGCACGTGGTTGGTCGAGCAGTGGGTGTCGGGAGCGCCGTTGCCCTCGGTGCTGTCGGGAACACCCACGCTTCCCGCGGTCGATGCGTTGGCGTTGGTACGCGGTGTACTCACCGGATTGGCGTACGCGCACGAGCACGGGGTGGTGCACGGCAACATCACTGCGGCCAGCATCATGATCGACCAATCGGGCACACCGATGCTGGGAAACTTCGGCGCGACGCAGGCCGGTGCGGGTAGCGCCGTCGACGAGCGCTCCGACGTGTACGGCGTATGCACGGTGTTGGCCGAATTGCTCAGTGGTCAAACGCTTTTCGATGACCGGACGCGGGCCGATCGCACGGTGCCCGATCTGTCGGGCATAGCGGCGCCCATTGCCGCCGTGCTGGCCGAGGGCCTCGACGCCGGCCCGAGGCATCGTCCCGCCGACGCTTCTGCGTTGCTGGCGCGTCTCGACGAGGCGGCCGAAACGGCCTACGGCAAGGTCTGGCTGGCGACCGTGGGTCTTGGTTCGCTCGGGTCGACGGCGGCGGCGCTGGCGGTGAAGGCGATGGCGAGCGCAGCGAGCGGTGGCGCGTCGGTGGGTATCGGTTCGGCGGCCGGTGCGGGTTCGGCGGCGTCGTTGGGCGTCGGCTCGGCCGCCGGTGCGGGTTCGGCGACGCCGTTGGGCGTCGGCTCGGCGGCGGGGGCAGGCGCGGGTTCGGTGGCGCCGATGGGCGTCGGTTCGGCGGCGGGGGCGGGTGCCGGTTCGGCGGCGGGTGCCGGGTCGGCGTCGTGGGCTGGAGGTTCGGCTGCCTCTGCCGCCAAGGGGAAGATCCTGATCGGCGCAGGCGTCGGTGCCGCGGTCGTGGCGGGGGTGACGGCGATCATTTTGCTGTTGCCCCACTCGACGGAGTCGACTGCCTCGCGAGCCACGACGACCACCACCACGACGACGACGCCCGTCGCAGCGGTGGCACCACTGCCACCTCCTCCTCCACCACCACCGGCCGGGCCGAGGCTCAGCGGCACCTACTCGATGACGTCGACGTTCCGGACCGCGACGGCCACGGCCGTCATCCACTTCGCATCGGACTGCGCCATGTGTGACGCGACGCTGACGGCGAACGGCAACACCGGCACCTTGACGTGGAACGGCGGCGGATGGGAGAACACGACTGGCGGCGCGTGCGCAATGCACAACGTGTTGACGCCGACGAGTGTCGTGGACGGCATCGTGCAGACGTTCAGCCAGGCCGGGGAGTTGGTGTCGCCCGCCTCGTGTGGTGTCGGAGGCAACTTCGTCGGTTCCGGCACCAGGACCGGGCCCTAGAAGGGTCTGCTTGCGCTCATCGCGACAATAGGCTCGCCACCGACGCACTTCGGGTGGGGGGACCTGGGGCACAGGATCGAGCGAGCGAGCGCCCGAGACTGGTGACGATCGCCCCACCTTCATGGTCATAGGCTGTCCGTGTGACTGAACCGGGGGCTCTCGCGCTGGCCGCACTCGCAGCACTTGCCCTTCTCGCTGGGTGCTCGACCGACAAGTCACCGGCGACGACACACCGCTCAACTGACAGCAGTGCCGAATTGACACGCGCAGAGACGATTGCGTGGGCCCGCGCAATCGACCCATGCGCGCTACTCGATCGAGACCTGCTCGGGAAGCTTGGCAGCGGCGTGACTGTCGGCACCGGCGGGCGCTCCACGGACTGCAGCGCGAGCGTCGAAACTGGTTCGGGGACGACGCTGACAGTCAATCTAGCAATCGCCTTCCTCCCCAACGACTTCCGGACCTCATCGTTGGGAGAGTTCATCACGCTCGACGGCGTCGATGCGCTGCGAATCAATGCCGTAGACACGCTACCCGAGGGACAGCGTGCCCAGCTCGTCGTCGGCAGCTGTAGTTACGACTTGGCGTTCGAACACTCGATCGCCGTCCGGATGCGGGTGTCTGCACCTCGCGATCAGGACGCGTGCGCTCCTGCCGAGAAGATCGCCAAGCAAGTGATCGCGACATGGCCCGCACGCCCTCCACAGGGAACGTCGCCCGACACCGTGGTGACGGCGCTCACCGCCGCAGAGCCGTGCGCGGTCGTCCCCAAGCTGCGACAAAAGCACGACGTGAAGTTCGAATGGCCCGAGCAGAGCCTCAACGGTTGCTTTCTCACCCTTGACGGCTCCGAAGTCCTTGTCTCCTACGACTACCGACCCACCGCCCTACCTCCGGGTGAGCACGAGCAAATCGTTGGCGCTGAGTTCACCGCAATGGTGGCTGGCCGAAAGGGCCCCGTCGTTCCGGTGATCGACGTCTCCACCGAATCCGCCTCGGCCGCGACCGAAGTACTCACTGCGGCGGCGCAGACCCTCGCACGCTGACCAGACGGCTCACGCCCTGCTCCCCCACCCGGGCGCTGCACGGTTCGCGCCCGCCGTAGTCCAATCGGTCGACACCGCGGCCGTCGGCACGAGGTTTTCCGCGCGATGGTTTCGGAGCCGGGTGAAGTGGTCATTAGTACAGGGTTCGCGGCGGTCCCGCCCGCGACCGCTCATACGAACCTGGGGACCGCTTTCAGGGTTGATCGCTATCGTCGCGCGGCGTTGAAGGAGTGTCTAAATTGCAATCCGAGTCATCCGCGCGTGTCGTGTCTCGATCGGTCCCTCTACTGGGGCCGATCGTCTTGTTCATCGCGGTCGCGCTCTACGTGGCCGCCTATCTGCACTGGCATTCGTTGTCCAGCCAGGTGGATCTCTTCGTATACCGGTTCGGCGCCGAGCGAGTGTGGGACGGCCAGGACCTGTATTCGCTCGGCAGCACTGGAAACACCCGGACGATGCTTTTCGTCTACACGCCATTCTCCGCGCTGGCCTTTCTCCCACTGATCGAGCTTGGTCAAACTTCGGTCGTCATCCTCGGCCTCGTAGTGAACGTTCTGTGCGTGGGCTACGTCGTACGCCGGTCGCTCGGCGCTGCGGGCGTAAGCAGTAGCGCCGGCCTGTGGGCATTGACCGCCCTTCTCGCGGCTCCGGTCATCTGGCTGGCGCCCATCCAGCTGTCACTGCAACTCGGCCAGGTCAATCTCGTCATCATGGCCCTGGTGGTCGCAGACGTACTGTCACCCGCGACGCGCAAGTGGGCGGGCATCGGCATCGGCATCGCCGCGGGGATCAAGCTGACACCCGCGATATTCGTCATCTTTCTCATCGTGATCGGTCGACGTCGCGCGGCGGCCATCGCGACGGCGACGTTCGCGGCAACCATCGCCATCGGTTTCCTTCTACTGCCGACTGATTCACGCGAATACTGGTTGCAAGGGCGGTTCCGTGACGTCCACCGCATCTCCAGCGATCCCCTGGCGAACACCAGCCTGCAGGGGCTCCTCCTGCGGTTGCACTGGCTGAGCGGCTGGCAGACCGCGCTAGTGGTCGCTTTCGCGATCGTCGCGCTCGCCGTCGCGACCGTCGCATGGCGCAGTGGTCGTGTGCTGTTGAGCTTGGCCATCGTGGGCATGACGTCGGTCGCGGCGTCGCCGTTCAGCTGGAGCCATCACTGGGTGTGGTTCGCACCGCTGCTGGTACACCTCGGGTTGCGCGCGTACCTCCACCGCTCGCGGATCTCAATGGTCGCGTTCTGGATGCTTGCCGTAATCCTCGGGGGTTGGCTCGTCCCTGGCAGCGGCGATCCCCCCAATGCAGGATTGCTCTACTTCCGCCATCCGGGGCTATGGGATCAACTACTACCCGCGACATATCTATTCGTGCTAGTCCTCGTGTTGATCTGCACCACGTACGCCCTGTGGCGGGAACGGACACGCGAGGCGGCCGCAACCGTCGACGAGTTGCCGCACGAGGATGCTCGGGCGAAGGTGGGCGCCGACGCGTTCTGATACTCGCCTACCGGCGAGGCGTCGTCGTGACGTGCACGTGGTCGTAGTGGCCGTAGCCCGATGACTGCGGACCGGAAGGCGTGTAATACGTATTGCGCCAGATCGCGTCCTGTAGACCAAATCGGCCCGCGTTGCTCAGTACGTAGGCGAGGATCGCATCACCGAGCGCGATGCCCTCGGGGCTGGAGGAATTGGGAATCATCACGTCGATCGCCAATCCGCTCGGATGCCACGGCTTTGAATCCGGCCGCACCCCGTCGATGGCGGCGATTTGGGGAAACTGCGCGCTTATGGCGCGTGCGGCAACGATGGTATTCGCCTGTAGCCCAGCCTCATTCGCCACGCCGACGGGCAATGCCTCAGAGATGTCGCCAGGTACGGCGAGGATCGCTGGGTCCACGGGACTAGGCGCACCCGCCCCCGGCGGCGGCAGCGCGGCGGCAAGGTCCACCACTGCCTGCTGACCCGGGCTCAACGATGCGTACTGAGCCTCCGCAGCAAGCATCTGGCGTTGCAATTGACTGGACTTGGTCTGCAGTTCTGCGCGGACCGCCGCGGACCGCTCAGCCGCGGCGCGGGCATCATTAGCCGACGTCTCCGAGGCCCTTGCAGCTTCGGCGGCCCGCTCACGCACCACTTTGAACGCCTTCAGCTGATCGGCCTTGAGAGCGGCCACCTCCCGACGCAGCGACAGCTGGTCGATCAACTGTTGCGGGGAGCTCGCGGTCAGCACCGCCTCCCATTGGCTGGCGCCTCCCATTGCGTAGGTCATCGCCGCGATCTGGTCGACCGCCGCTTGGTAGGGAGCGAGCTCGACGTTCGCGGCGTCGAGTGCCGCCAAGTCGGCTCGACGGCGATCCTCGGCCGAGTTCTGAGCAGCCAGTGTGGCGTCGACATCGCGTTGGGCGAGCGTGACGGCGTTGCGGCTGTCCAACGCCTGACGGGACAACTCGTTGAGCTTGGCCAGCGCGTCGGCCGCGGGGTCCGCTGTCACGTCGCCCGCAATCGACATCACGAGAACGACGACCGCGACCATCGAACTAATTACCGTCCGCCGCAGTGAGTGGCGCATTCCGATCCTTCGGATTGTCGCGAACCTTCGCCGCAATGACAGATCATGGTTGGGCTGTAAAGCCTCGAACAGGCTACGAACTGGCGTCGCCGATGTCCACTCGTACCTCGAAGTGGTCGGCGCTGCGCCGCACCCATTCAGCCCGTGTAGCTATATTCGCCGCCGTTAGCATGACCGACATGGTTGACCCCTGGCCGCTGACCGGCCGCATCGACGAGCTACGCCTCGTCAGCGAGGCACTCACCGAGGGAGGCCGTCAGGGAATCATGATCGCCGGACATGCCGGTGTCGGAAAGACCCGGCTCGCGCGCACCGCCGCGGAACTGGCAGCAGAAGAAGGCTGGGCGGTACGCCGCATCGCTGGCACGGCGACTGGTCGCGCCGTCAGCCTTGGCGCGTTCGCCCGCTGGGCAGATGTCGACCACGCCTCACCGCTCGCGCTGGCCAGGAAGGTGTTCGGCGACCTGGCCTACGCCGACGACGCACCTCCCCTTCTCCTCGTAGTCGACGACGCACATCTGCTCGACGACCTGTCGGCACTGATCGTTCACCACATTGCGCTGCAGGGCATCGCTGGTGTCATCGCAACCATTCGCACTGGGGAAAGGGCGCCCGACGCCGTGACCGCCCTGTGGAAGGACGGACTACTGCGGCGGCTCGAACTGCAACCCTTGTCGCGCGACGAGTCGGACCGGTTGCTACTGGCAGCCCTCGACGGCCCCGTCGACAAGGAGAGCTCCGACCGCATGTGGCGACTGAGCCGCGGCAACGTGCTGTTCCTCTATCACCTCGTCGAGCACGAACGACAGTCGGGCGCTCTCGACATCGTCGACGGCCAATGGCGATCCTTTGCAACACTTTCCGCGTCACCCTCCCTAATCGAATTGGTGGACCAACAAGTCGGCGCCGTGCCCGATGACGTCGGCGAGGTGGTCGACCTGGTTGCGATCGCCGAACCACTCGATCCGGGAGTTCTGGCCGCGCTCGTGGATCCAGACCTGATCGAGGCCGCCGAACAACGCGGCCTGATCACGTCAGGCCCATCCGGCGACGCCGTCTACGTCGGTCATCCCTTGTACGGCGAGATCCGGCTGAGCAGGTGCGGTCCGCGCAGAATGAGGAGGCTGCGTGGACGGCTCGCCACCGTGATGGCTACCGAGGGCGCCGAGGTGGATCCACTACGCCTCGGTCTACTTTGGCTGGAATCGGATCTCGCACCCAACATCGAAATCCTTTCTCGCGCTGCACATATAGCTGGGTCGCGACTCGACGTGGGGCTCGCCGAGCGATTCGCGCGCGCCGCAGTTGAAACCAGCGCAAGCCCATTCACCAAGCTCCAGCTGGCCTACATTCTGTTTCTGCAGGAGAAGGGCGGCGCGGCGGAGGCGATACTCGACACTCTCGACTTCGAGGATACGGCCGTTCCGGGAGTTATCGACGGCGTAATTCTGCGGGCGGGAAATCTGTTGTGGCCGTTGCGAGATACGCTGGCTTCCAGCGCCGTCATCGAAGACGCACTGCGAATGGGCGATGAGCAGAGAAATCAATCGTTGCGTACGTTTCGCGCCGTTCAGCATGCGATGGCAGCGCAGCCCGCGGAGACGGTAAGCACGATGGCGCGGGTGAACTACGACCGTCTCGACAGCTTCAGTCGGCTCTTCGGCTACTCGGCGGAGACCATCGCCCTCGGCGACCTCGGCGACGTCGACCGAGCTTCGCACCTCGCAGCGGAGGGCTACCGGGTACTCGACGAGTCGCCCCTTGACTCGTTTCATGGCACCGGGTTGGCTGAATTTCACGCCTACGCAATGCTTGCCGCAGGATATGTTGCCGAAGCCCACGCAATCTCCGAGCGGCAGTACCGGCAATACGCCGATCTGCCCGGCCTGTCGCAGTCCATGGCGGTCGGTGCCGTCGGGATGACCGCGCTCGGGATCGGCGATTTGAATGCGGCGCTGCGCCATTTCGCCACGGCGCAAGCGGGTTTCGGCGAGGACGGCAACATTTCGGGGCTCTTCTACCGGTTCCGGATCCTGCACACCGAGGCGTTGGCTCGTTCGGGCGACATGCAGGCGGCGGTGCAGTCTCTGGACTCGACCACGCAAAACCGCCATCCCGCCTACGAATACGTCGAATCCAACTACTTGCTGGCATCCGCGTGGGTAGCCGCCAATCGGGGGCACGTCCCGGAAGCATGCGAGATCGCCTTTCGAGCAGCGGAATTCGCCCGAGCTCACGGACAACCTGCACGCGAAGTGATGTGCCTTCAGGCGGCCGCGCAGTTTGGTGACCCCAGCGGGGTCGACCGACTCACCGACCTAGCCGCTCGAGTGCAGGGCCCGCGGGCACCAGCAGCGGCGCGGTACGCCCGAGCCCTTGCCGCTGACGACGCCGCGGCCCTGGACGCGGCGTCAGTCGACTTCGCCACAATGGGCGACACCCTGGCCGCCGCCGACGCTGCGGCGCAGGCCGCTACTGCACACCGACGCGCCGGATTACGCGGCAGTGCACTGACCTCCAGCGCTCGGGCCCGGTCGATCGCCGGGGCATGCGGCAACGCCGTAAGCCCTGCGCTGACGGCGGCACGAGTACCACTGCCCTTCACACGACGCGAGCACGAGATCGCCAAACTGCTGTCCGAAGGTTTGACCAATAGGGCGATTGCCGAGGCCATGTCGGTGTCGGTTAGGACCGTCGAGGGCCACATCTACCAAGCCAGCTCCAAGGCCGGGGTTTCGTCGCGGGCCGAACTGTCCGCCTTGGTCAAGCAGTTCAGCGAGCTCGATACTGAGCCGGACCCGGGATAGTCCCTGCGCCCAAGCCACGATGCGCAAGGGCAGAAGCAAGTAGTACTCGGGCGAGGGTGGTTCAAATCCAAGTAGTCGGGTCCGGTGAGCGCCAATCGTGAATCGCATTAGCTTCGCCTGAGTCAACTTTCGATTCAGTGAGAAGGGCGTGACCATGGGCATGGTCGGGGCATCGGCGAAGAAGGCATCAATCAATGCGGTGACTGCCGCCGCGGTCGCAGCGACGGTGGTGGGTGTCGGCACCGTGGCATCAACGCCGACGCAGCTGAGGCAGTTCACGCTGTCCACCAACACGATCCCGATCATCGATTTCCATCAGACCTTCGGCCCGCTGATCCTCGCCCGCACATTGGACGCCGTGTTCGACCGATCCGCGCAGGAAGCCTCTGCAGCCCTGGAAGCCACCAGCCTTACGCAATGGGCGCAGCTTGCTAGCGCATCGTGGGCGCTGAATCTGCCGGTTGACTTCGCTTGGGATCCCAGCCATCCGATGGGGGTGTCGCTCACCCCGTCATGGAGCGTCGGTGCGGCCGCCGCGACGCAGGCAACGCACTTCACTTTGCTCAACGGCGGTCAGTCCCTATTCAAGCCGACGTTGTTCGGTAACGCGATGGATGGGTACGGCGCAGGGTTTGAAGGGGTGCTTTACGACGGGAGCACCCAAGGGTCGCTGTTCCGCACGATCAATTCTCAGACTTACGGTGCGGCAGCTGGCGCCTCGAGCGTAGTTGGTGCGCTCACCACGAAATTCGGCGTGCTGCCCTCAGGCGGCGCATACGGCCACGTGTCGACGACGCCCATATCCACCGCAGGCTTTGCACAAGTACTAGCAGGCCCGCTCGGTGGCGTCAGCTCGGGCTTGGGCCTCGGCGCGGGCTCGTCGAACACCATCTGCGTCGGATCGGCGGTGTCCCATTGCGGAGGGGAAATCGCGTCCACTCACACCGTCCTCAACGTGAATGCTTCGTTGGCGCGGGTTACGCCGGTTGGCGGATACAAGCCCTTGGGCAGCATCAACCTGCCCGAGCAATTCGACGCCCAGGTCACGCCCGGCCAGCTGTCGGTGTCGGGTCATGTCGGCGGCGAAGTGACCGTTGGCCAGAGGACGGTGGGCAAGATCGTGCCGTTCGGCTTCACCGTCCCACTGCCGACGGCGAACAGCGCGCTGGCTCGCAACCAGGCCTCCTCGCTCGCGCCGCAACGTGCCCGCTTGAGCGCCGCAGGTACGACACGTGCGCAGTCCGCGGTCTCGCGCGTCAGGACGGCAATCTCAAAGGCCCTGAATGGCAAGCCTTCCCACGCGCAGGGCGATGCGAACGACAGCTCGACCTAGCCTCGACGAAATCGGCTCGCCGATTCGACGGATCATGGCCGGGCACGATGACGAGGGCGAATACGAAGCGGCACTGCGTCGGCTGCCGGAAGCGCATTCCCTGGCGTTGCGGTTACGCGCGGCGGGCGCAGCCGATGACGTCATCTGCGAGTACCTGCGGATCGAACCAGAAGCGTTGGCCACGCTACTGGAGCTTGCCGACCGCAAGCTGCAGAGGGAGCTGAGGAAACGGCGGCCGTAGTGCTACAGCGGCGCAGGAGGTGTCGCCACTGCAGCACGAAAGTCGTCTCCCGGGTAACCAACGACAAACGTCGTCGGCCGGCCATTCCTCAAGTCCTCCAATGTCTCTAGTGGAAGGTCGACGTTTGCGCTGCCGTTCCTGATCCGCCCATCGTTTTGGTTAACGTTGGCGGGGTCGTCGTCCGGCCATGCCGCGAGCAGGAACGTACCCGAGAACACTGGTTCGAAGTTCCCGTCGTGCACTGAGCGGACGCGTGCGAACACGACCTCGTCGTTGTGGCCAATCTCGTCGATGACCACTCGGCGTCCGGCATGCAGCGTCAGGCCGCATCCGAATACGCGGCGGGGAGCACTGCAGTCGGTGTTCTCCGGAAGCACCGACGACAGCACCGCCACCCGATGTTCGTCGCTCGCGATGGTTTCGATGTTGCGGTCGAACTCCGCCCCGTGGACGGGATCGCCTGCGAGACTCTCATATTCGAGCGCGATCGCCCGGGTCTCCCCTGACTCTAGTTCGAGCCATGCGTTGCCGAGATAGATCCGGTACCACGGGGTGCTCTGAAACACGTCGAATTCGTACGTTGCCTTGCGAGCCAACGTGTTCGTCGCTGTCGCGCTGGTGACGTGGCGGTCCGACGGGGAGCCGAATCCGATGGTCGTGGTGTCGAAGTTGGACTGCGCCCAGTTGTCGAAGACCCTGATCTCCTTGGCTTCTGGATGGACCGGATCGTTGTAGCCCACTACGTCGACCCGGACACAGAAGTGCGTGGCTGGCTCGCTCTTGTCGAGGAACCACGGAACTCTCAACTTGACGAAGCTGTCGAGCGTGACGGAATCGCGTTTGGGAACACTGAACTTTCCTGGTGGCGGGAGCTCGTGCCACTCGCCGGCCCCCGTGAGGGTGAACGGCAGCCACCTGACCCGGATCTCGGCCTCGGTCGCGGCAAGCGATCCGACGTTGTGGACGGTGACCTCGATAGTGTTGGTCGCTCCTTTGATGACGGGCAATTTGATGCCGAGCGGGCCGAGCGTGTTGACGAGTTCGATGTCTGGGCTCTTGAAGTTCCCGTTGCCGGGCGCGGGGTGCAGCATCAACTGCGGACGGTTGGCTTCGAGGTACTCCACGGTGACGATGGCCGAGTTATCGTCCGGCGAACGGATGTCATCCAGTCTGAGGGCGAAATCGTGCATCCGCTCGGGATTGGTGGCGTCACTGTCGCGATAGTCCCTGCCATTGAAGTACAGCACTGGCCCATCGCCGTCCACGTCCTCGGGGAGCCGCAAGATAGGCGGACGGGCAGCGTCTCCACCGCGATTCCGCAGATCAGTACCGCAGATGACCGCCATAGAGGGAGCGACCGTGGGGTTCAGTGATTGATCGCCAATCTGACGCGGTTGTGAGAATCGGTATTCGAATAGATAGCTCTGGTCGCCATTGATCGGCACCTCGATACCCGCCTTGCGCCCACTGGTCGGCCCGCCCGCTCCGATCGTCTCGGTGGACTGAAGTACGACGCTGTCGCCGTGCGGATCAATCGTGAAGTCGAAGCGGCGCAGCCAGGCCGGATCAATCCAGCCCAACGCGATGCGATTGGCAAGCGAGAAGTGTGGCAGTGCCACGTCTTCGTCCATCAGGTCCATCGCGCCCACCAGCCGCGGAATTATCTCGGCGGGGTAGTCGCCGTCGTCGTTGTACAGATCGCCAAGGCCCAGATTGTGTCCGATTTCGTGGCAGGTGGTACTCATGAGGTCGCCGGTCGGTGCGCCCGCGGGGTATCTGTCACTGACGAACGAAACCGGGCGGACGAGATCCTTCGGAGGAAAACCGACCATGCGCGAGAAGGTGACGGGGGCGGCATGTCCCCAGACGTACTTGGTTGGCAGGTCTGGGTTGCCGGCGCCCATCGAAATCGGCCCGTCGGAGCCCGAACGTACCACGAACACAAGGGAATTCGCCTGCATGATCTCTTCGTCATCGCCGGTCAAGCCTCCGAAGAAGAGGCGGAGCGCACTCGCCAGCGCGGTTTTTCCCTTCTTCGTCGTCTTCCAGCCGAGGGCGGGATCTTCGCGCTGCTTGAACACGTCGCCCCAGCCGAGTCCCACCGCCACCGGGCCGAAGACCTGATCACCGACCAATTTGATGGTCATGCCGTGGCCTTGGGGATCTGCCTTATAAGCCGAAACCTCTTCGTAGTACTGACGAATCGACCCGCCGAGGCCGATCATGCGATCCTTCCACTCATTTCGAGTGGCATTCTCGTCGTCGAACTTTCGGTCATTGAGGTAAAGCAACACCACCAAGACGTGCCACTCCCGCGGGGGCGTCGGGAACCGATAGCCCACCACGCCGCCGGCGCCGCCCCAGTTCATCAGCGTGGCGCCCACGTCGCCGGTGACCGCGATGGGCGGCCCGACGGCGTCGTCCGGCCAGAGCGTCGTCACCCGGAAGCGCCGCACCGCCAACAGACTTCCGCTGGGCGCATTCTTGGCTTCGAGGTGGAATTCACCGGGTTGAAAGCCGGCGAGCAGCGTTACCGACTCCGTGCCATCGGGATTCGAGGGTTCGACACCGAGCGAGATCGAGCCGGCGTCGTCGCCTTCTCGCACCGAGTACGTCACGGCGCCGGGAGCGAGGCCCAGCGCGGGCAGATTCACCGACAACCGCGCGTACCCGCCGACGATCAACGGGCCGAGCGGCGCATCGATGGGCAAATCGCCGTCTTCGACGTCCCACTCGACCGCGTGCAATTCCGCGCCAGAGGCGATGAGCACCAACGACCCCCAGCGGGTCAGGCCGTCGACACGGCCGGGCAACGGCTCAGTCGTCGTTTCGCCGCCGTCCCAATACGTCAGCAGATCGGTGTCGGGAGACGCCGGGTCCGACCGCGTGGCGAACAGCGCGGGCGAACCGGGAGCGTCGCTGATGTGGTCGTAGTCGGCGGCGGCAACGGTATTCGTGGCGCCGTCGTCGAGTTCGATCGTCGTCAAGGTCCGAGAACCGTCGGACATCACCGACAGCGTGACCGCAGTGCGTCGAACCGGATCGACGGACATGCTGCGGGCACCCTCTAGGTCCGCGGCTAGGACCTCGACGTCACCCGTCTCCAGGTCGCACCGCAGCAACTGCGGCAGTGTTCCATCTGGCGACTTGTCCGAAAGGACAAGCAGCGCATCGGAATCCGGATGCTGATCGAGCGCGAGGACTGCGCTCGGGAGCTGAGCGAGCAGCCGAGCCCTGTTGCGGTCTGCCGCATTGCGCCCGACGACCAGGATCGCGCCATCCGACTCTGCGACCGCCAGCCGTAGCCCGTCTGTCAGCGGGGCGACGGCGACCGGGCTGGCGTATCCAGTGCCGAGTTCGACCACGCGCCCGTCGAACAGTCGGATGGCGATGAGCCTGCCGTCGGCCGTCGTGGCGTACACGCTATTGCGCGACTCCACGAAGTGCAGACTGTCCGCAGCGAGTGCCGTTTCCATCAAGATCGTTCGTCGGTACATTGGCTGGCCCCCAGGAGACGACGTGTGTGCCACTCAGTCAAACAAGGAATCGCCTGTGAGATAGCTGAATCGCCGCTATTCCCGTCGAGATCAGACGGCCAATCCTGCCCTCGATTCGGTCACATGATGCCCGGGGTACTGCCGGACTGATCGCAGCAGGACTGCACCCGCAGACCGGTCTGAGGGGCCTCGATGTACACACGAACGATTTCGGTTGGCGCAGAACTGGTTCCAGACGGCTGCACTTCGTCGAGTCAGCAACAGCGTCTACGCCGCGACGAATCCGTACGCCGTGGAGTGGGGTATCTACGACGGCAGTCTGCCCATCGACGCGCTGCTCAGGCCCCTCGCAATCACCGGTTACGCGCGCCTTCGCGTCAATCTGCCCGCGCCACCGGGTGGATTACCAACCCCACAGCACGTCTGAGATGTCCACCGCGCACGAACCCGACCGCGTGGTGCTGCGACGATCAGACTGCACCGCCGCTGGATCGGCAGATGCCGCCTAGAAGTTGTTGCAGGTGTTCGCGACGGAGTTGATCAAGCCGATGTTCTCCTGGAAGACCGGCAGCGCCTGAGCCTGCGTGTAGAGCTGTTGACGCCTGGCCGGCGGTGCCACGAGGAAGCTCTGCAGCCACCCGGTGGCCAGACCGTTGCTTGTGAATTGGGCTGCCGCGTCGGGCGCCTGCGCATTCAAGGCCGCGATCACCTGCGGGTATGCGCACGTGGTGTTGAGAATCGGGTCTGCGGACGCGATGCCGCTGCCGGCAAAGAGTGCCAGCGCCAGCCCGCCGGTCGCCGCAGCCAGTTTGGTCTTCTTCGACATTGCGTGCCCTTCCGCTTGCCCTACCGTGTCCGGTCGGCATCCAGCCAATCCTTATACGGCCCTTAATATTTGGCCGCTCCGTAGTCGATATTAGCCATCAGCGTCGCTGCGTGCATAACCGCAGCCGTCTTCCCGACGATCTGGGGGCAAAATAGTCGCCCGACGGACACAGGACAGGCGCTCGCCAGCGCTTCACCCCACGCTCGGGCTCCAGGGATTTGTATAGCTAGGCTGACAAAGGGTGATCGCCCCGCGGGCTCATCGCATTTGGACCGTCGGGCCACCAAGTTCAACATCGTTCTGTCGCCACAGGACACGATCAGCAAATAACGCGACCGCCTCGATGTAACAACCGCGAGAATTAATTGACGGAACTGCTTGCAGCGCCCGCCACGCTGGCTTAACGTCCACCCTGTCAGAGCAGACGGGGTCGCCGAACGCACCTTCGGCCCCAGGGGGAAAGGCGTATCGATGAATTCACCAGCGCACAATGCGGGCTCGCGAAGCACGAAAGCCAAGCACGCCGCGAAGAACAATTCCTTCGCCAACAGAGCAGCGCTCGCCGCAGTGGCCGCAGGCTCGTTGGCCGCCGCGGCGCCACTGCTGGGTCAGACCGCGACCGCCAATGCCTCTTGTGCCTCTGCGTTCGGCGTTTCAGTCGGAACGGGTTGCGTCACCGACGCCACCTCGATCGCCTTTGCGATTGGCCCTGGCAGTACTGCCGTCGCCCAAGGCTTCTCCGTCGCCTCGGTCTTCGGCGCCAACAGCCACGCATCCACCGTCACGGGCAACCTGAACAACACGACGATAATCGGCAACAACAACATCACGAACGCCCTTGGCGACGGGGGAACCACCACGTTCGTGCTGGGTAACAACAACAACGTGCAATCCGCCAGTAACGCCGCGGCTGCCATCGTCGTCACCGGTTTCAACAACTCGTTCACGACGGCCAATGGCAACACGCTGTCCAACATCTTCGTCGGCGGCATCGGCAACGACAACACCTTGTTCGAGGGCAACGCGGGAACGAACAACATGGTGGTCGGACAGAACAACGACTTCAACCAATCGCTAAACAATTCCAACTCGAACTTCATGATCTTCGGAAACGACAACGGCGGTACGAACACCCCGGGAAGTGGCACCTTCAACACCTTTAGCGGTGGTGACTTCTCGAACTATCTGATTGCCGGCAACAACAACGACGGCAACAACGCCAAGGACAACACCAAGTCGAACTTCATGATTCTGGGAATCGACAATGGCGGCCCGACGGGTCAAACGAGCGGCTTCGGCAATACCTCCAACAACGCCACGCTGTCGAACTTCATCATTGCGGGCATCGACAACGACGACACTCACGCGGGCAGAAAAGCGCCTGGAGAAGGCAACCGACTGACCAACATCATGATCACCGGCGTGAACAACGACCACCTCATCGCGAACGGCAACACCGAGACGAACATCATGGTGACGGGCATCAACAACAGCAACAACCAGGCGAGCAAGAACTCGTTGACCACCGTCGCGATCACGGGTAGGGGCAACGCGCTGTCGGATGTCAGCGGCAACAACCTCGTCTCCGCCAATGCCTTCGGGCGCGGCAACAAGCTCACGGTCAGCGGCAGCCGAACTAGCATCGCCAATACGTTTGGGATCAACAATCAGGTCTCGATGACCAACGCGGTCCGGCGGGTTGCAAACGCCGTCGGCGTCGGCCAGACCAAGACCGTGCCCTAACCGACAAGCCAGCAACGAAGACATGCCCCGCTCCGGCGGGGCATGTCTTTTTGCGCGCCCGCGCTCGAACATGCTTCTGGCACCATGGCGGAGGTGGACGTGCCTGCCGATCCGGAACTCGACGATCCGTTCGGCGCAGCCATCGACGAGGCCGTCGACTCGCTTCCCGCCGAACTCCGCGAGGCGATGAGCAACCTCGAAATCGTCGTCGAGGACGAGCCGCCAGACGGTCGGCCGCTGTTGGGTCTATATCAGGGTGTGCCACTTTCCAAGAGGACGTCTTTCTACAGCGGAGCGCTTCCCGACAAGATCAGCATCTTCGCGGGGCCGATCACTCGACTGGCCGGCGGCGACCCCGCTCGGCTGCGGCGCGAGATCAAACACGTCGTACTGCACGAGATCGCCCATCACTTCGGAATCAGCGACGAACGCTTGATCGAAATCGATCGGTACTAGACGGCGAGCAAGGCGCGATGGTGTGCGCGGCCAAGATCGTCGAGGTCGTCCCCGACATGGACGCGAAGTTCGGAGCATCGCCCTGCAGCCGTTGGCTCACCGCGGGCAGAGCGGACGCACGTGCGAGCGGTACTAGGTAAGTGGGCATCGCTCGGTAAACCGAAACAGGTACTTCGTCCCGGGTTCGTACCCAACGATCACGGTTCACGCTTCACCGCATGCAACCACGGTCGATTACATTGTTCGCACTGAGCGTCGGAGCCCCGGTAGCCGCCGTGACCATCGGCCTAACCGGCGGCACTGCGACCGCGTCGGCCGACGCCAGCACCACGACCGAACACGGGATCTCGATATCGATCAACGGCCGCACCGTCGGTGCCGGCAATGCCAGCGCCGTCACCGATCGGGGCAGCCACAGCATTGCGGTGGCGGTCAACGGCAGTACCGCAGTCACCAGCGGCACGCGAAACGTCGCCATCGCCATCAACGGCAGCACAGCCACCGCCGTCGGCACCCGCAGCAGCGCGGTCGCCATCAACAAGAGCACGGCGACAACCGGCGGCGGTGACCGCAACCGGGCCAGGGCCGTCAACCAGGGCGACGCGTTGGCCAACAACGGCAATCGCAATACGGCCATCATCAGGGGCGTCTGCCCCTCGGGTGTGGTCTGCGCGCGCAGCACGGCGACGGCTACCAACGGTGACGGCAACGTCGCGAGGGTCAGGGGCACGGGTAGCAAGGCCTACGCAGGCGATGGCAACGGCAACACCGTCAGGATCAACGGCGACAACGACGGCAGCGCCGTTGGCATCTACGCATACCTGGGTGACGACAACACCATCACCGTGACCGGCAACGACAACGGCACCACCGGCGGTCCCATCTACATCGGCAATGGAGACGGCAACAACGCGACCATCCAGGGCGATGGGAACAACCTCGTCAGTGCCTGGGGCGGTAACGACAACGCGGTCGTGATCAACGGCAACGACAACAGTTGGGTGTGGGCGCAGGGCGGCAACCAGACCAGCGTCATCAACGGTAACGACAACACGGGCATCTATGCCTACAGCGGCACCAACAACTCGATCTTCGTCAACGGGGACGACAACTACTACATCATGGCTGCCCACGGCGCGAACAACACCGCCGTCGTCAACGGCAGCGGCAATCAGTACGTCTATGCCAACTCGGGGAACAACAACACCGCCATCGTCAACGGCGACGGCTTCGTCGACGTTCGCGCAGAAGGCGGCAATCAGTACGTCGTCGTGCCCTCGGCCTAATCACGGCGTATGAATGGACGGTTTCCTCAGCACCAAAGTCGTTGCGATACCGTCATGTTCGGCGGCTACACGCCAGGCGGCACGTAGCCGGCTGCGGAGTCCCGCAATTGCGAGATCTGCGTGGGGCAGAGGATCCCCACCGCGTTCGAGACGACGTAGTTGGCGGCCTGCTCGTCGTTGGGAAGAACATCGCGCTTAACGTCGCCCATCACGTCGGCGTAGCGCACACCCTGGGTCACCTTGTCGCAGACCCCGAAGCCGTAGGCGAGCGCATCGTTGTTCGGAAAGTCGAAGTGCCTTCTGACCATCACGTCATAGGTGTACTCGATCTCGGGGCCCGGCACGGCGGATGCCGGCGGCGCCAAGGTCGACGCGACGGCAACCAGTGCGGAGGCGAAGGCAATCCCGGCCGTCAACGACCTGTGGCGCTTGAATCTAATCCTCACGACCAATCCCCTCAATGGCACCTGATTTGGCTGCATCCCGTAGAGCGTCATCTTTGCCTACGATCCCGATCGCATCGTTGATCGCTAGTCCGCGATCGACCAGCAACATTCTGCCCCACCAGGCCGCCTTCTGTTCGAGTTCGCCACTTCGCCGAAGTCGTTGCGATCGGCGCGACAACTCCTCCGGGTTGGCCACTGTGGTTGGAGGCTCCACCATGTTCGGACGTCGCCGCGCAGGAGACCAAGATCCCCTAGGCGAATTGCGGGTAGACGCCCGCGACCCCCTTGGCGAGACCGGCTTGAACGCCGCGGCTGAGGTCGTCGGCGAGAATCTCGTAGGCACCAGCGGCAATGGCGTCGACGGCCAAGCCTGCGACGACGGCCGGATCGGATTTGGGCGCATCCATGCCAGCGGCCATGTCGGTGTCCATCAGGCCGACGTGCAGGGCAGTCACGACGATGCCGCTGTCGGCCAGCTGCGCCCGGACCGCGTTCGTCATCGACCATGCCGCAGACTTCGACGCGCAGTAGCTGCTCAGGTCGGGGATGCTCAGCCAGGACAGCACCGACAGCACGTTGAGAATGCCGCCGCCACCGTTCGCCTCGAGGACGGGAGCGAACGCCCTGATCATCGACAGCGTGCCGAAGTAGTTGGTATCCATGTCGCGTCGAGCGCCATCGAGGTCACCGGTCAATAGATTCACACTGTTGTCCACGCCCGCATTGTTGATGAGCAGGGTCACGTCACCTGCCGCCGCGGCGGCTGCCTTTACCGACTCCGGGTCGGTGATGTCGACCGCCAACGGAGTCGCCCCGTCGATGGAAACGGAGTCCAGGTTGCGCGCGCCGGCGTAGACCTTCGCGCCTCGCTTGAGGAGTTCGTTGGTGAAGTGGGAGCCGAGCCCGCGGTTGGCTCCGGTCACGAGTGCAGTGCACGAGGAGATGTCCATCGCTCAATCTTGCTCGTCTGCGACGCGCCGCGCGAGAGTGTCGCCACTTTCGGCTCTTACCTGTCAACGGCGGGGTCACGGAATCCGCAGCGGCGGACGCCGGTCCATCGAGTCGGTCGGCAGCCATCCCATTCCAAAGTCCCTCATGCACAACGTCATATCTCGTCGCAGGCGACTATCGTTGCGGTAGAGACATTTTCGCGGCGCGAGCCGATCCTGTGCGTCACCGGTTACTTCACAGTCGACCTGACGACCATTGACAGTGAACTAAAGGGTTGGTTCACAACGCCTTTGGTGATACTCACGACGTGAAAGCAACGACAAGATTCGCAGCGAAGGTCGCGCTGTCCGGTGTCTTGGGACTGTCCGGACTGGGGCTCGCGAGTGGTTACGCTCAGGCGGCGCCACTCACACCGTTCCCGGATTATCACTGGTGTCCCGGACAATATTGGGACCCGGGCTGGGGCTACAACTGGGAGACCGGCGGTTGTCACGACGATCACCACCGTGACGCAGACTTCGACAACCACGATCGCGACTATTGGGGCGACAACGGGCCTGGTCGGTGGGGTCCGCCTCCGCCGCCACCGCCGCCGCCATGGGGGCCACCACCGCCGCCTTGCATTCCCTTCGTGAACTGCCCGCCCTAATCGACGGCCACGCGCCCGGGCCAGCCACAGTGCACGTGTGTGGCAGGCTCGGGCGTCCAACTGACACCTACCGAACAGCGCTCGCATAGCCGGCTCACAACCGCCTAGTCACGGCTGACAGACAACGCATAAATTAACGCCAGCGTACCAGAAGGTAACGGCTGCAATGATTTTGGCGATAATCACCGCGTGAAATCAATAACGAGAATTGCCACGACGGTCGTATTGTCCGGAGGCTTGGGACTCGTCGGCCTAGGCATGGGCGGCGCCGTCGCTCAGGCCGCGCCCTTGGCCCCCTTCCCCGCCTACCACTGGTGCCCCGGCGACTATTGGGACCCAGGATGGGGCTACAACTGGGAGCGCGGTGGTTGCCACGACGATCACCATCGCGACGCAGACTTCGACAACCACGATCGCGACTACTGGGGCGACCGTGGGCCTGATCGCTGGGGACCGCCACCACCCCCGCCGTACTGGGGACCGCCGCCTCCGCCGCCGGTGTGCATCCCCTTCGTGAACTGCCCGCCGTAGCAACCGACGACGTGCACGGGCTCGCCACAGTCGATTGTGTGGCGGGCCCGTCTACTTCCAACCACCTGGAATGATCGGAGCTTTCAACACCGAGGAGTTCGTCGACCATGCCAAGACGCCAGGGCCACGATCGGTGGGAGTTGCACACGTGTGCTCGGCGCGGACACATCACCTACGCACCGGACGACGCCGCACTCGCCGAGCGACTCAGCGGAACGACGGGCCTTGGCGAGGTATGGCGATGCCTGCGGTGCGGTGACTTCACCCCCGGCCCGCCGCTCGGGCGCGGGCGGGCGGAGGACGCCCCTCTGGTGCTCAGGGGAAAGGCGTTGCGCCAAGCCATCATCGTGCGAGCGCTGGCAGTGGAGCGCTGGTTCCGCGCACTGCTGATCGCCCTCGCGGCCCGGGCGGTGTGGCGGTTCCACGGCGCTCAGGATTCCATCCAGGCTGCCGTCGACCGCGATCTTCCGCTATTGCGCGCCACCGGATTCAAAGTGGACCAGATGACCTTGGTTCACGAATTGGAGCGTGCGCTGGCGACGAAGCCGTCGACGTTGGCGTTGCTCTCGCTCGCGTTGACGGCGTATGCCCTCCTCGAACTCATCGAGGACGTCGGACTTTGGCTACTGAAGCGATGGGGCGAGTACTTCGCGGTGGTCGCCACGTCGATCTTCCTACCGCTCGAAGTACACGATTTGCTCAAGGGCATCACCCTCACCCGCGGCCTGACGTTCGCCGTCAACGTGGCCGCCGTGATCTACCTGCTGGTGTCGAAACGGCTCTTCGGGCTGCGAGGCGGACGCAAGGCGTACGACGAGGAACGCCGAGGCGAGCAACTCCTGGACGTCGAGCGCGCCGCAGGCCGAAGCTGAGGCCTTGGGTCTGACGAAGCACCGTTTGTTGAGGGTTTTCTTACTACCTGTGGATTCTCTGTGCCTTCACGCCTTCGCGGCGCGGCGCGTTGACTCTTGTGTCACGATTTGCTGGTGGGGAAATTGAGGCTCATCGCCATGATCGCCAGCGGGGCTTTGGCCGCGTCTGCGATGCAGTGCTTCGTTGCGCCGACGGCGGCCTCGGCACCGTGTCCCGATGCCGAGGTGATCTTCGCGCGAGGCACCACGGAGGCGCCTGGGCCAGGGCCAACGGGCGATGCTTTCATCAGTTCCTTGCGCAACCAGGTCGGGGCGAAGTCGCTCGGCGTGTACTCCGTCGACTACCCGGCCGCGATGCAATTCTCGACCGCCGTTCAAGGAATCGCCGACGCGCGCCAGCACATTCTTGCCACCGCCGCCTCTTGCCCCACGACGAAGATGGTTCTCGGCGGATTTTCCCAGGGCGCGGCGGTGATCGGCTTCGTCACGGCGAGCGAGGTGCCCGACGGCGTCTCACCGCAGGACGTGCCCGCACCGATGCCCTCCGAGATTGCCGACCACGTCGCGGCCGTCGTGTTGTTCGGCAAGCCGTCGACGCGGTTCATGAGGGCGATCAATGACCCGGCGGTCGTCGTCGGTCCCAACTACGCCGCCAAGTCCATCGATCTCTGCGCCGACAACGACCTGGTCTGCGATCTGCAAGGCAGGAGTTTCTCGGTGCACGACCAATACGCAGAGCTGGGCTTGGTCGACCAAGGCGCGACGTTCGCGACGCAGCGCCTGCAGGCTGTCTGGGCGGCCGACACTGCAGCCGCGGCCGCCACGGCGTCACCTTCACCGCTTTCGGCGCAATTGCCCATCGGCGGACCGCCCGCCGACCAGCACATCGGCACGGCGCCCGAGGGACTTCCCGGGCCCGCACCGCTGCCAGGACCCGCCCCGCTGGCCTGACCTTCCCCTGCCGCAAGACCTTTCGATTCCTAGGCCTAGGCGTCGAGCGGATTGGCTGCGATGCGTTCGGCGGCGTTGTTGGCCACCGATGCGGCAGCGGTACTGCCGGGCTTGCGCTGCGCCTGATCCTCGAAGCACGCGAGGAAAGACTCGCCGAAACCGAGCCGCGGATAGCGAGACACGACGTCGCCCCGTATCTCTTCCGGAAACTCGTCCGGCCGCCGTCCGACCACTTCCCAACTCGTCGCGACCTGCAAGATGTGGGATTCGGGGTCGACGTCGACTGATACGTCAGGCTGCATGTGCAGGACGATGATCTCCGTCGCTCTGGCTGCACGATCGACTGGCCAACCGGCAGCGACTCCGAAGACCCAGGCCAGCTCGCCTCCTGCCTCCTCGAAGGGCAAGCGGTGACTGTCGAAGGCATCGGTCAACCCGATGTCGTGCAGCATCGCCGACACGTAGTAGAGCTCGTCGTCGAAGACGATGCCGTGCCTGGCGGCATATGTCGTCCCCCACAGGTAGGAACGGACGCAGTGGTTCAGCAACGCGGGCGAATAGAAGCGCGTAGCCACCGAAAGCGCCGCGGCGGCAGCTGGTGTTTGCGGAAACATGATTGGACCTTGCCCCTCCGGATTACGAAGTGGTCGTAGTCAATAGGTCGTAGTCAATAGTGCGGGACGACGCTGCTCCTCCACAACCGTTTCTGCGCTTTTTGCGCCTACGTCGATTGGGAGGCTCCCGCGTTCGGTGCGGCGCTTCACCGCATGCCGGGCGGACGGACCCGTTGCTGGGCAAACAAACCAGATCGATGACATCCTGACAGCCATGCCGGGAACGATGATCGGTCGCGAGCGCGAAGCGCAAGCCATCGGCGCTCTGCTCTCGTCGACGTCGCAACCACGGGCCCTCATCCTCGAAGGCGAGGCGGGAATCGGTAAGACCACCGTGTGGAACGCAGCGCTGGACATGGCGCGCGACCGCGGATTCAGGGTCCTCTGCGCCCAGGCATCGCAGTCGGAATCGGTTTTGGCTTACGCCTCGCTGGCTGATCTACTCGGCGATCTCGATGAAGACCACCTCGCCACCTTGCCCGCCCCCCAACGCACCGCCATCGATCAGGTTCTGCTTCGCGCAGACGGGAGCGAGGTGGCCACCGATCGGCAGGCCGTTGGCACGGCCTTCCTCTCGGCCCTGGAACGGGCTGCCCAGGACACGGCTGTGCTCATCGCGATCGACGACCTCCAGTGGGTGGACGCGTCGAGTCTTCAAGCGGTGGCGTTCGTGACCCGCCGGGTTCGCGGTCAGATAGTGATCTTGGCGACTGTACGGAACGACGGCGAGAGTGACGGCTCGACGGCACTTCAGCTAAGAACGCCCGAATCGCTCACGCGAATTCGACTGAACCCGTTTGATCCGAACGCATTACACGAAGTAATTCGCCGGCGTGCCGGCATCGCCATGCCCCGACCGATGATTACGCGGATCCACGAGATTTCCGGGGGCAATCCGTTCTACGGTTTGGAATTGGCTCGGGCAGCCGGCAGCGGTACGCCACGGGCTGCCGAACTCGTCCTTCCTGCCACCCTCTCCGAGTTGGTCGAGAGTCGCATCGCGGGCCTCGAAGCCAAGGTCAGACATGTGCTGCTTGCAGTCGCATGTGTCGCGGCTCCGACGGTCGAAGTGATCGCCTACGCCGCGGACACCGACGCCGCGAGCGCGGTACGGCTGCTCGAAGTTGCCGAGGACCGAGGAATCATCGAAATATCGGGCAATGCAGTGTTTTTCACCCATCCGCTGTTGTCCCACGGCGTCTACAGCCGCGCCAGTGCATCCCGGCGGCGCGCAATGCACCGCCGTGTAGCGGAGGTCGTGGCCGAGCCAGAACTTCGCGCCCGTCATCTTGCGTTGTCGACTACGTCCGCCGACCCAGAGACGTTGGCGGCTCTCGATCTGGCTGCAGAGATCGCGTTCACGAAGGGGGCGCCCGCCTCGGCGGCCGAGTTACTGGAACTCGCAATCGGTTTGGGCGGCGGAACGGATGAGCGGCGCATCCGTTCGGCGGGATTTCACGACGCTGCGGGCGACCCGAAGCGGGCTCGCGCGATTCTGGAGGAGTGCGTCGCGCGGCTCGACCCTGGCCCGTTGCGCGCATATGCGTTGACCCTGCTCGCGTCGGTACGACTGTTGAACGACAACATGTTCGCTGCAGTCGAGTTGCTTGACCAGGCCTACGACGAAGCGGGCGAGGATCTTTCGCTGCGTGTGACGGTCTCGGTGACCGCCGTTCTCGGCTTGTACAACGCCGCCGAAGCCGCCGGTGCGCTGGCTCACGCCGAGCGAGCGGTCGCGGACGCCACCCGACTCGGCGACCCAGGCCTGCTCGGCCAGGCGCTGGGGATGCGGGCCATCATGCACTTTTGTTGGGGTAAGGGCGTGGACCACGCGGAACTCACACGCGCGGTGGAACTGGAGTCCACGGCGCCCGAGATCCCGATCCCGTTGCGCCCGAGCATGCATCGCGCCCAGCTGTTGGGCTGGTCGGGACACTTCGACGAGGCCATCGAAGAGCTGGACGCGATTCGCCGAGCGTGTGTCGACCGTGGACACGAGAGCGACATGATGTTGGTGTCGGTTCAAATGTTCATCGCCGAATACTGGCGGGGCAACCTGCCGGCGGCAGAGGCCATCGCGCGAGATACCGCCGACCGAGCGCGCATGCTCGACGGTGAGATTCCACGCTGTGTCGAACTGACATTGCGCTGCGCGTTGGCGGCACATGCAGGACGTGTTGACGAGGCGCGCGCCACCGGTCGCGAAGTCATCGAGGCAAGTACCCGTTGTGGGATGGAAGGTCTCGCATACGGTCCGATGGGCATGGTTGCCATGATCGAGATCGTCTCCGGCAACTACCAGGCGGCACTCGACATCGTCGCACCTGCCGTGTTCGACAACCCCCGATGGCCCAACGGCCCCGAGCTGTCGGGGTCGTTGTACCTTCCGGAAGGCATCGAGGCCTTGATCCACCTCGGTCGGTACGACGAGGCAGAGCCCCTCATCGAACAGCTCGAACAGAACGGTGCCAAGGTCGATCGGCCGTGGACCTTGGCGATAGCGGCGCGATGCCGAGGCCTGTTGCAGGCTGAACGGGGCGACGTCGCGTCGGCCGCCGAGTCGGCGCAGCAGGCAATGCTGCACCACGAACGCGTCGACATGCCATTCGAAAAGGCGCGCACTCAAGTCTTCTTGGGCCAAGTGCAACGCCGACAGCGGCGCCGGGAGCTGGCATCGAACACATTGCGCGAGGCGATCGTGACCTTCGTCAAGCTCGGCGCTCCACTGTGGGCCGCTCGCGCCCGGGACGAGCTGGATAGAGCGGAGATGGGAGGTCGCGGCAGCTCGGTGCTTTCACCATCGGAGCAGCGTGTCGCCGAGTTGGCGGGTAAGGGCATGACCAATCGCGAAGTCGCCGCGGCGTTGTTCATCAGCCCAAAGACGGTCGACGCCAACATGGTCCGGATATATCGGAAGCTCGGCATCCACTCCAGAGCCGAACTCGGGCGACACATGCGCGATGCTCAACCATAGGAAAACACCCGATGCGGCGCCAGCCTTCTGAGACCTAGTCTTCGACCGGTTAATCCAAGTCGATGGGGGTTCACATGCGGATCAAGAAGGCAGCTGCGGCACTGACGCTCACAATGGCGGTCGTGGGTGCAGGGGTCACTGCGGACGTCATGGCCGCCCCCATTTCTATGCCGGTCGCCAACGGTGACACGTCGGGCCGCCTCTTCTTCCCCACCTCGCCGAGTTCCAGTGGGACAACCTCGGGCTCCAGTGGGCAGACTTCGAGCGGTGCTGGTGGCCAGCCGGCCAGGCAACCGTTCTTGAGGAACGTCATCCGCCAGATCAAGCGGTTCATCAACCGGCTGTTCAATGGGGGCTCGTCCGGCGGTTCTAGTGGTTCGTCGGGTCAAACGTCAAGCGGCGCATCGGGCACGTCGGGTCAAACATCGAGCGGCGCATCGGGCACGTCGGGCCAAACCTCAAGCGGCGCATCGGGCACGTCTGGCCAAACCTCAAGCGGCGCATCGGGCACGTCGGGCCAGTCATCGGGTACGTCGGGCCAGACTTCCAGTGGCGCGTCGGGCGCGGGATAGTCATCGGGTTCATCGGGTCGGACTTCAAGTGGTGCGTCAGGTACGTCGAGTGGGGCCGGGGACGAATAGCTCAAGGGCGCAATCATTTTGAAGCGCTTAGAGCAATTGCGAAGCAGGCGGATCGCTCTCAGTGCCGTGATAGCCACGCTGCTCGTCGCGATGATCGTGGGCAATTTCCCCGGTGGGGGAATCTTGGGCCAATTGTCGACCGCCACGCAACCCCTTCGCAATGCGACCGGCCTCCAGCAGAATTGGACGGTCTTCTCGCCACCCCGGACCATCTCCGCTTACGTCGACGGGCGCGTTGACTTCAGCGACGGCTCGACTGCGTCGTTTCCGATCACGACCCGACCAGGATTCGGTGCATACGTCGACTACCGATGGCAGAAGTACGAGGAAGTAATCCGTCCCGACGACGGGCGGGAACTGTGGCCGCAGTATGCCGAATTGGTGGCCGATCGGGCGCGCTCGAGCGGCCACCGGCCGCGGAGGGTCACGCTCGTTCGACGATGGGCAGACACCCTTCCGCCCGGGCCAGGGCCGCAGCGCGACACGTGGCACGAGGCGACCATGTATGTGCTGGAGTTGCCAGGATGAACACCGCCGCGGCGGGACGGGCAATGAGCGGCTGGAACCGCTTCTGGTTTGCACCCACCGAAACGTCGAGTTTGGCAGTCTTCCGGATCGGGTTCGGGCTGATCGCGATCGCATGGACGGTGACGCTCGTCCCCAACGTCGTCTCGTTCTACGGCCCGCACGGCATCTTGCCGTCGCTTCCTGGCCGAGCACCGGGCGAATGGGGGGTTCTCGCATTCTCGGCGAACCCGATCCTGATGATCACCGTCGTCGTAGCCACCCTGATCGCCGCGATCGCCGTCACGGTCGGCGCTTACACGCGCGTTGCGACGCTGGTGTTGTGGGTCGGCATCGTCTCACTCATCCAGCGCAACACCTTTGTCACCAATTCCGGCGACGGCGTATTGCGAGACATGGCGTTTCTGCTCATGCTGACTCCCGCAGGCGCCGCGCTCTCGGTCGACCGCTTCCGCACTGACCCCGGCAACTTCTGGGAGTTCCCCGCCCGCGCGCCGTGGGGTCTGCGGCTCATCCAGATACAGATCAGCGTCGGCTACCTGTCCGCCGTGCTTCACAAGCTGACTTCCGACGTGTGGTGGGACGGCAGCGCCGTGTCCTACGCGCTCCGCATGCAGGACATCCACCGGCTGCCCACGCCGGACTTCGTGACGGGTTCGATAGCCATCACTGGAGTGCTGACGTACGGCACGATCCTGGTGGAATTAGCACTCGCAGTGTTGATCTGGAATCGACGGTTACGACCGTGGGTGCTCGGATTGGGGATATGCCTGCACCTTGGAATCGACTCCTCGATCATGGTCGGCTTCTTCAGCTATCTGATGATTGTTGGCTATCTGGCGTTCGTGCCGCCCGAAACAATGTGCCGAGTGGTGTTACGGCTGCGCGATGGCACTCCGTGGTTCATCCTCGGAGCGAGGCGTCACAACCTCGCCGCGAACGGCGACGCCACCGTCACCACCTAAGGCCAAAGGTCAGGCATCTCCCTCGGACTCGGTCTTCTTCGCCTCGGCTGCCTTGAGGGCCTCCGCCTTGGCGAGATCGTTGCGCAGGAACTCGTCTTGCAGTGGGGTCTCGGCGACGACGGGGTAGTTGCCCGTGATGCCGACGCGCTCCTTGGCGACGGCGAGCACCCGCGGTCGAACGGCGTACCAGCCACCGATCAACGCAGGCACGATGACGACCAAGGCGACGGCGTTCCAATAGTTCTCGATGCACATCAGCAGGGTCACCGCGACGAGGAACGCCAGGGTCGCATAGCTGGTGTAAGGCGTGCCGAACAGTCGGAACGACGGCCGCTCCAAGATCCCCTTCTTCGACCAGCGGTACAGCTGGATCTGGCAGATCACGATGGTGCCCCACGACGCGATGATGCCCAGCGCGGAGAGGTCGAGCGCGATGTTGAACGCCTCGGCGGGCACGACCAGGTTCAGGAAGACGCCAACGACGGTGAAGCAGGCCGTGAGCGCGATACCCGCCCAGGGCACGCCACGCTTGGACATCTTCGCGGTGAACTGCGGAGCGCTGCCATTCATCGACATGGAGCGCAGGATGCGACCAGTCGAGTACAGCCCGGCATTGAGGCTCGACAGTGCCGCGGTGAGCACGACGAAGTTCATGATGTCGCCGGCGGCTGGGACGCCGATGCTCGAGAAGAACGTCACGAAGGGACTAGTGCCCGCCTTGTATGCGGTGAAGGGCAGCAGGAGTGCCAGCAGGATCAGTGATCCGACGTAGAACACTGCGATCCGGAAGATCACGGAGTTGATGGCCTTCGGCATCACCTTGGCGGGGTTCTCGGTCTCACCCGCTGCGGTTCCAACCAATTCGACTGCGGCGTAGGCGAATATCACGCCCGATGTGATGACGACGAGCGCCAACAGACCGTGCGGCAGGATGCCGCCGTTGTCGGCAATCACCGACGGGCCCGTCGTCGCGCCCTTCACCGTGAAGCGACCGGCGAGGAAGACGATGCCGACGACCAGGAAGGTGACCAGCGCGACGACCTTGATCAGCGCCGCCCAGAACTCCATCTCGCCGAACCACTTCACCGAGATCATGTTGATGGTCAACACGATGACCAGGGCGACGAGCGCTATTGCCCACTGCGGAATCGCCTCGAACGTGCCCCAGTAGTGCATGTACAGCGCGATGGCGGTGACGTCGACGATCGACGTGCACGCCCAGTTGAAGAAGTACATCCAGCCAGCGACGTAAGCTGCCTTTTCGCCGAGGAATTCGCGCGCATACGACACGAACGATCCCGACGACGGACGGTGCAGAACCAGCTCGCCGAGCGCGCGCAGGATGAAGAAGACGAACACTCCGCACACGGCGTAGACGATGAAGAGTCCCGGTCCGGCGCTGGCAAGTCGACCACCGGCACCCATGAACAGGCCGGTGCCGATCGCGCCACCGATTGCGATCATCTGGAGTTGTCGAGGTTTGAGGCCCTTGTCGTAGCCCTCTTCCTCGTGCGCGAGCGCCGAGTTGTCGTACGTGGTTTCGGTTGGTGCGGACATCGTCCAGACGTTAGCTCGGTTGCGCAATACTGGATACTTGGCGCTGGTTAAAGTTGGGTTACGTGAACATCGCGTTAATAATGGGCGAGAATTGCTTTAGGACAAGGCAATCGGATCAGCGCAGGGAACGTGCCATCAGCCTGACCATCTCCGCGCACGACTGGTATCGCGCGTCGGGGTCCTTCGCCATCGCCTTGGCGAGGATCGAATCGAAGGCATGCGGTATCCAGTCGAATCGTCGGGCATATCGCGGCACCGGGCTCGTAAGCTGGGCGTCGATCAGAGCCGCCGCCGTCGGCGCGCTGAAAGGCGTTGACCCGGTGAGTAACTCGACGGCGGTGCACGCGAGCGAGTACTCGTCGGAGGCGGCCGACGGCGCATGGCCTCGCAATACCTCCGGCGCCGCGTAGGGCAGCGATACGTCGACGTGCTGCGGCCGATTTCCTACGCGATCGGTGGTCGATCGAGCGATGCCGAAGTCTGTCAGGATCACGCCATCGATCGAAAAGTCATCGACTACAAGGATGTTGAGCGGCTTGACGTCGCAGTGCACGATCCCGAGCGCATGCGCGTGATCCAACGCGTCCGCGACCTGAGCGAGCGCCAAGAGCTTGTCCTGGAGCGACGTCAGGGTCGTCGCGGCGCCACCCGTTGCGAGCTGCATCGCGAGCCAACCCGGCCCGCACTCGTACATGGTCACGACGTGGGGGTGGCTCGCCCTTCGAGCGAACTCGAACTCACGCAGCAACAAGGTCAAGTGGACGGGATCGTGATGTCGTTCGTCGAGCACCTTCAGGGCGACCGGGCTACCATGCTCGTCGACGTGGTGTGCTCGGTAGACCGTTGCAGTTCCGCCTTTGCCGAGGGCGTCTTCGATGACGTAGCCCTCGAACGTGTCCATGGGGGACAGCATCGCCACAGAATAGAGTCCGAACGCGTCGGGCAGCCAGACGCGGCTCCACGAAAGCGAACGAAGACATCGCTCACGGCTCTGGCAGCGGCTCCCAATCCCGCGATACCGAGCGTGTCCACTTGGGCGCACGCCGCTCCAAGAAGGCGTCCACTCCTTCCCGTGCGTCGGCGTGGCCCATGACGCGATGATGTAACCGAGTCTCCAGATCTGCGACTTGGCGCGGCGTGTAGCCGTTGATCATCGTGTCCCATAGGAGTCGCTTGCTCAGTGCCGCCGACATCGGTGCCACGTTCTTGGCGATGTCGCGGGCAATGGCCATCGCCTCGTCCAGCACGGCGTCGGTGGGCACGGACCGAGTGGCGATGCCCATGGCGACCGCCTCTGCGCCGTTGAAGGTGCGTCCAGTCAGTAACAGTTCGGCCGCCACTGCACCACCGACGAGATGGGGCAGCGTCCAATGCGACATGCAGTCGGGGATCACCCCGCGACGCACTTGCGCGACTGAGTATTTGGCGCGCTCAGCCATGATTCGGATGTCGGCCTGAAGCGCAATGGTGAGACCGATTCCGATGGCGTGGCCGTTGACCGCGGCGATCACGGGCGTCCGCAGCTCGAACGCGGCCGGGTTGGTCGGGGACGCCGTGAATTCGACCTCGGCACCAGGGGCATCGAAAGGCCTTGTCGTAGAGGCGAAGTCCGCACCGGCGCAGAACGAATCGCCTGCTCCAGTCAGCACGATCGCTCGCACGGCGTCGTCGTCGTCGAGTCGGAAGTAGGCGCTGTTGAGCAACGCGCCCATCTCTGCGGTATACGCGTTGCGTCGTTCAGGTCGGTTCAGGGTCAGAACCGCGACGCCGTCCGACACCGTGACTACGAGGTCGGTCATGCCGGGGCCACCATGTCTTCGGTGATCGACGCCCCCATGTCTGTGAACATACCGACCTTGGACGACCTCGAGAAGTTCGCATCGAGGCAGCGTCTAGCCGTGGCAGCGACGACGCCGCGCTGGCAGCGAAGCTCTGGGGAACTCGGCACCGAGATGATCTCTCCTGCTGCATGATTCACGCAAGTCAGGGTTCACGAACGCAATCGTAGGTCAGCGGGATCTCGGCGCCGTGATCAACCACTTCAAAGTCGTCAACGGTGATGGCGCTGAATGACTTTGCATCGATGCCCAAGTCCGCCCACTTGGCCGTGGTCGTCTTGTCGTCTGCGAACGTCAGTGCGATGTTGCCGCCGTCCGAGAGATACATGCCGTACTTCTTGAGCGCGGCGACGACAACCCGCTGCGACTCATTGAAGGACGAGTCGTCGAAGTCCGCCTTGAGGCGGAAGTTCACACCGTACGGCGGTGCGTCGGCGTTGGCGTTCTCCGGGCCGCCTGCGTGGGTTGCCGGGGGCACGAAGACCTCCGCCTTCATTCGGTCGTTGGGAAGGATGAAACGCAATGCGTGCGCGATGTCACCCGCAGCCACCTCGTCGGCCGTTGGCGTCAGCGCCGCGATGGGGAACCCCGCTGCGTCTGCGCTCGTGCACTGCAGACCGCGCAGGGAATCGGTGTACTGCTTGTCCAGGTCCCAGGTGAAGAATCCTTGCGCCGAGATCTGATCACCGACCTGATTGGCCTGATACACCTCGTAGAGTTTGCGTCCCGCGGTGTCCGCCACCAGCAGATGACAATCGCCCTGGCCGTCCACTTCGCCCGTGATGTCACACGTCAGGTTCTCGGATCCCTCGATGTATGCGCCCTCGGGGACCGGCATCTCGGCGGGGACGTCGTCACAGTCGGGTCCGCCACCGCAGTAGTCCTCGATCCCGACTACCTGCATCCGAGGGGTGTTGGAGTCCGCCGTGAAGACCGGTATCGCAAAGTCGGTCTGGAAGACGTTGTCGTTGCCCCAACCGCCTGCACCGTTCAGCGCAGCAAGGATCGCGTCACTACGATCGGACTTCGCCTCGGCCGACACGTCGACGTTCCACGGTTGCGCCCCCGAGAAAAGACCGCCGGAGGGGGAAGTCGCCGGAGCTGACGACACCTTCGAACCAGGTGCGGTGTGCGTGCTTTGCGGAGAGCTCACCGTGGAGTCGCTGCTGCACGACGCCATCAACGCTGCCACGGCCGTGAAGACAAGCGCTCCCCCGAGTGGTTTCATGCGCTACGAGGCTACCGGGCAAATGGATGATCCGCGTTGACTCTGAGATGTCGTATCCCGAGCTACTCCAACGACGCGGTCGCTCCAACGACGCGCCCCCTGCACGAGATCGGCAACCTTTCGAAGGCTTGCCCGAAGCTGGCTGAAGCACGTCCGGTGAAGCAAGGGACGTCGATACGGCTCCGACTTTCGCGACGTTGACAAGACGGCATCCAACGACAGCTCGATTGCCGTCGACATCGTATCGGGGATCAACAACGTGTCGCCTTGGGGTGCAACGGATTTGGCCTGGCCCCGATCGATTGATCCACTCTGTATTGAGAGGCGACGGCGCGACCGGTACTGCACTTATTCGGTCGTGGCGGGCAGATTCATTCCAAGGCTGTACAAGGTGCTCGTGACGTACTTGGTCAGCAGGTTCTCGCGGGCGGGCGCAGGGTGGGGCAGTGTGGTGAGCAGAGCGTAGAGCCCGAGCAGAAAGAAAACGGCCGAGTGGAATGAGTCCACGTCGGTTCGGACATCGCCGCGGTTGCGTGCGTGCAGGATCTCCGCTGCGAGTAAGACGATGGTGGGATGATCGGTCCATCCGTCGTCGTCGGGGCGTGCCGAGGAGAAGTACAAACCTAAGACGTCGCGGAAAAGTAATGGACCCCAACGATCTTCGAGATCGATGACCAGACGGACTATCTCGTTGAGTACCGTCGGCAGGTCGTGTCGGCTCTCTAGGAAACGGCCAAGTTCGCCCGCGACGCGGGCTTCCTCGCGACGGATCAATTCGAGCAGTACGTGTTCGCGGGTGGGGAAGTGGAAGTTGAAGGTTGAGCGGCCCACCCCCGCCGCCTTGACGACGGCGGTGATGTCAGCGGCAGCGGTTCCTACCCGGCTGAACTCCACGATGGCAGCGTCGAGTACTCGCTCACGCGTCTGCTGACGCTGCGCCACGCGCTGGTTCGGCACACCTTGCACTCTCGCATTGTGCCTGACCACACTAATTTCAATGAACCTCTTCATCGACAGTCCTGACTGGATATCGACGGGCCTTGGCGATTCTGAGCCGGATTTCTACTAAACCTGCAGCTAAACCCGCTTTCGGGTTACTCCTTTTGTGGATGAGTGGGCACCTCTCAACGGCATTTCGTTGACAATCTTCAGCGAAAGAGGCTAGGAATAGCACGTCGCGTTGCGGCCGCTGACGACATCTGACTTCCGAGAGGTTCACGGCAATGACCGAACAGCAGACGGATCTGAAACCCGTTGACACCGGGAGGCGCACCGCGGTCGCGTTCACGGTTTTGTGGTGGGTGCTGGCCATCGGCGTGCTGGTGTTCGTCGGCGTGCACGCCAAGCTGGGCGCCAACGAAGCACGTATCGCCAACCCGCAGCCCTCGGAGGAGGCCTGGCGGGCGGTCGAGGGTCTGCCCAATTGGGCGCCGATGTGCAACATCTGGACGTTGGTGATGATGATCGTCGGCGGGGCGGCGTTCGTCTACGGGTGGCGCAAACATCCCCGCCACCCCTATCTGCTGTTGGTGCTGGCCGGCACGGCGCTGCCATGGCTGGATCCCCAAGCCGACTGGGTGTCGTACTCGGTGTTCAGTCCCGATCTGTGGCACTTCCCGGTGGACTGGCCGTGGGTGTCGGTTTCCCCTTTGGTCGAGCCGTTCGTCTGCATCGCCTACGCCTCGGTGCTGATCGTGCCGGCATTCGTGGCGATCCCGCTGCTCCGCAAACTGCAACGCCGCCGCCCGCTCGACAGCTTCGTGTGGCGCCACCCGCTGATCACCCTGAGCGCGATCACGTTCGTGATCGGCTTCGCTCTGGACGCGGTGGTCGAGATCGTGTGCATCAGCAAGCGCGTCTACGCCTACTCCCAGGTGCCCGAGTTCGGGTCCATCTTCGTCGGCCAGTACAACCAGTTCCCCCTGCTGTGGGAAAGCGGGCTGGCCACCTCGATGATGATCGCGGCCTCGATCATGGTCTACCGCGATGACACCGGCCGCACTCAGGCTGAAAAGCTCGCCCAGCGGGTGCGCCTGTTGCCCACCCGCCCGGCGCTCGCGTCGTTCCTGGTGATGTTCATGGCGCTGAGCCTGTCCTACCTCGCCGTGTACGGGGGAGGATTCCTGTTCATCCGCGCGGCCAAGCTCTCCACATCAGTGGCGTGCCCGTGGCCGTTCCCGGAGACGAAAGTGTATGACCCGCAAGGCTTCTACGAGAAAGCCGGCCACCCGGGGCCGTTCTTCGAGGGTAAGTGGAACACGTGGCTCTCCGGGCAACCCGACGGTCGGCCCACCCTCGACGGACCGGTCGAGGCAGGGCGCTGCGGCCCAGGCCGTGACTAACCCCACGATGCGGCACACACCCCGCGAATCCCATCATGACGCTCAACGAGGGGGCCGCGCTCCGTTTTGACTTGTTCGCCTCGGCCCTGGCAGGCCGTACGTTGCGCGTTGTCCATGGCGAGCGCCGGGGGCAAGCTCGCGGCACGCTACCTGGCCATCGACGGTCCGCGCGCGTTGTCGGTCAACCGGGGAGTGCTTCCCCCGTCACTGCGCCCGCTCATTGATCTGCAGACCGCGCCGTGCAGCACCTCGGCCGCAGCATCGCTCACCCTGGCCTCGTCTCGCCAGCCCCTGCCCGCCCCGCCCGCAGCCTTCGGCGTGATCCGCGCCAAACAGGTATTAGTCGCCGCCATCGGCAGTTCCCGCGACACCAATTCCGAACAGCAGCACGTGCCGCGGCGTGAGTCCGGGCAGCTGGCCGCCCTTGAGGACGAAGACGAGCTCGACGACGACGGAGCCGGCGCGGCGGCGGACATGTTCCCGTCGGTGTTCCAGTCACAGGCTCGCTCAAAGGCCACCCCACCGCTGACCGACTGCAGCCGGGCCACGGGCGGCCAGTTCAACTCACAACCGCATCCTTCGGACGACTGCGATCCTAATCGCTAAAACGAGTGAGGACGCCTGTACTGCAAGGGCTTTCGCGCCCGCGGGCTACTCCGACGGAGTGTGCTTGGCAGCGGTCGCGTCCATGGTTGCCTTCAGCGCGGGGATCTCGTCGAGCAGGCGGGAGAGATCCTGGCGCTCGATGCGCAGCACCTCGGCCTTGCCGACCGTCGTGACCGTCGCATTCCGCAACTTTCCGCGAAGCAGCGCCGATTCGCCGATGACCTCGCCCGGCCCCACCACGGCAACGCGGTCGTTGCCGACGTACACCCCCGCCTCGCCACTGAGCAGGATGTAGGCAGCGTCCGACGGGGTTTCCTGATGGATCAGCGGCCGCGGCGCCGTCGTCGAAAAGTGATGCGCTGGCGCGACCAGACGCTTCAGGTCCTCAACGGAGAAGTCCGCGAATGCGGGAAACTCCCGCAACCGACGGGCATCTTCTTCGATTGCCTTCGCATCGGCGCTCATAGTGGCTCCTGATTCGCTGTGTGACCGGGGACATCGTGGAGCCTAGCGAATGGTCGTTGTCCGCAGATCCGAATGCGTAACGCGGTCTAGGCTCCGACCCACCGCAGGGGGCAAACACGACGCAGGAAGCAAGCCCTCCCGAACGGAAAGACGTGCTCGCCGGCGGCCACGCCGTGGAATAGTTGTCAGCCAGACCGCTCGAGCGATTAGGGACTGCGACATGGCCAATTCCGTCTGGTCCGACGGAACGGACGCGGTGCTCGCACCCCTTCGCGCGGGCAACCGCTACGTGCCTACGACGTTGTCGTTTTCGGTGTCGCGGAGTGTCGTCATCGACGGCGTCACCGATCCTGGCGAGGTCATCCACGTCCTGCCCGAGGTTCGGGAACCCACTCGTCACTATCACAGCGGCATCATCATCACGGTCGATGGCCGGGCCACGACTCTAGTGCTCGCCGCGACCGATGGCGCGTCTGGTCAGTTGAGGGTGTTCGCCGACGACGGCGGCGTCTCCGACATCGGACCGACCAAGGGCTGGGCCACGGAGGGCTGGGACGAGCACGCGATCGGATTGGCCCAATCCACGTTGGAGCGACGAAACAGCCTGCGCCCCAGCATCCCTGAGCTCGAACCCGAGCCCGAACCCGAACGCATCACGCGCGCAGAGCACGCTCCGTTGCAGGAGTTCATGACCACCTCGGGTCATCACGGTGGCATTCAGAGTTGGCAGATCGACAGCGACGAGCCCTTCCCCGACGTCGAGGGCGCCCGCTTGGAGATGTGGAGCGCGATCACGGCCGATGGCCCCACGACGTACGTCCGCGTGGCGGCCGCATACCGGGATGACGGGACGATCGCCGGTTTGGCATCCATCGAGGGCGTGCCGTCAGCACACGACGGCGCGAGCTTTTGCGTGGTCGGGCCAGACGGCGTCCACCACAACCTGGGCGTGTCGTCGCTGGATCAAGACCTCCGTGCCGACGCGGTGCACATGTTGAGACCGTTGCTGGTACCCGAGCCGACTTCGTCTGATTCCGTTGCAGCAGAAGGTGTCGACGAAGCCGAAGCACCGGCACCCGAGGCCGAGCTCGCGCCGCGGCAGCTCGTTCTCCGCCATGCTTCTCGCAGCGATCGTGGCCTCGTCCCGCCGAAGAACGAAGACTCCGTATTCGCCGGAGCGCGAGTGTTGGCGATCGCCGATGGGATGAGTCAGCCCCTCGGTGGCGACGTGGCCTCCCAGGTCGTCATCGCCGCCCTCGCTGCGCTCGACGACCAACCCGGGGATGACACGCTCGGACTGCTGCACGCGGCGGTGCAGAACGCCAACGCCGCGATCGCCGCCGAAAAGGCCCACCGCCCGGAGATCGTGGGCATGGCCACGACGCTAGCGGCGATCCTGTTCGCTGGCAATCACTTTGGCGTCACGAGCATCGGCGACACGCGATGCTATCTGCTGCGAGAGGGTCTGCTTACCCAGTTGACGAGAGACGACACCGTCGTACAGATCCTCGTCGACTACAACCAGATAGCGCCCGAGCAGGCCGACGACCATCCGCAACAAGGCCAGCTGACGCGAGCACTGAACGGCCAGCCCATCGAGGCGCCGCTGACGGCGTACGAAGCCCACGCCGGCGACCGCTACCTGCTGTGCACCCGGGGGCTTTGGGGTCCGGTTCGCGTGAACGCGATCAAGGAAGCGCTGTCGATACCCGACCTCGACACCCTCGCCGAGCAGCTGATCGAATTGGCGTTGCGCGGTGGTGGACCCGACAACGTGACCGTCATCGTCGCCGACGCGGTGGAGGTCTGACGCCTAGGCGATGACCTTGGCGAGGATGGCGTTGACCACGCTCTCGGCCTGGTTGGTGATGTTGAGCCCGCACACCGAGACGTTGCCCACGTAGCTACCCCTGACGCCCACCGCATGCTGACAGGTGATCTGGCCGGGCCCCTTGACGGCCATCGTGATCATGTCGGGCCGTTGAGCGAACGCGCTGAAGTCGTAGGTGAAGCTCTTGCCGCTCTCGATGTTCGTACCGACGACCTGCTTGCCATCGCACGGCCGCCAGGAGGCGGCCTGGGCATCAAGGAATGCCATTGCGGCAGAAGGGTTTGCGGTCTGTACGACGCTTTGGACCATGGCGTGAGTGGCGTTTGGTGGCGGCTCGCTGAGGTTCTGCCAGCGCGTCCCGACCACCGGCGTGTTCGCGAGCTCGATCTTGTTGTTGACGAACACCGGCCCGCGGCACTCTGGCGGCGAGACGGTCTCCTCGTCGTCGAGCAGACTCGCACCACCCTTGTTCACGGCCATGCCAGACGCCCCGAGCATCGTGTCTAGCTCGGCAGGGATCGGAAGCAGGGTGTCCAAGTTCAACGACGGGGGCGGGGATGTCGTCGTCGTGGTGGTTGCCGTGGTGGTCGTGGTCGATGGAGTCGTGTCCGTCGCCACGTGGGTGCCGTTTCCCGATCCTCGGACGGCGAACGCGACGCCGAGTGCGACGATCGCGACGGCCGCGAGTGCGGAGATCACGACGGCCGGATGTCGCCACAGTGGGCTCTTGGGATGCGCGACCGGGCGCGGGTCGTGCGGTGGCGGCGGTTGCCACTGGGGCCGACGAGGTTCGGGGCGCGGTTGCCAGGATGCCTGTTGGGTGGGCGGTTGAATCGGCTCGGGTCGTTGGCGCAGAATCGGCGCGGTGACCGCCTCCCTCGCTGCGTTCGCGAGTGCCGTCGTACTGGAGAAGCGCTGGTCAGGTGACTTCGCCAAGCCCGCGGCGATGACGGAATCGAATGCGGTCGGGATGCCGTCGCGAAACGTCGATGGCCGTGGTGGGGGTTGGGTCAGGTGCCCGGCGATCTGTTGCTCGATGCTGTCACCGGGATAGGGCCTGCGTCCTGTCAGTGCCTCGTGCAACACGCACGCCAACGCGTATACGTCGGAGCGAGCATCCGCGATGCCCGCGCCGAACCGCTCGGGCGCCATGTACGCCCACGTGCCGATCGTCACTCCGGTGTTGGTCAGCCCGAGATCGTCTGCGGCGCGGGCGATCCCGAAGTCGATGAGGTAGGCGAAGTCGCCCTCCCCGATGAGGATGTTCGACGGTTTGACGTCGCGATGGACGAGTCCGATTCGATGTGCAGCGTTGAGCGCGGAAGCCACCTGTCCGACGATCTCGACGGCGCGCTGAGGATCCATTGGCCCGGTCCGAAGAATCGACGCCAAGTCCCTGCCCTCGATCAGGCGCATGTCGACGTACAAACGGCCCTCGATGTCGCCGTAGTTGTGAATCGGCACCACGTGCGGCTCGTTGAGACCCGCCGCAGCGCGTGCCTCTCGGCGGAAACGTTGCTTGTACTGGTCATTGTCGGCAAACTCGCCCAGCAACACCTTGACTGCGACGACTCGATCGGTTTCGGTGTCGTAGGCCTTCCACACCTCGCCCATGCCGCCTCGACCAAGCAGGTCCAGAAGGCGATAGCGCCCGAACACCCTTTGCTCCACGGCCGAGGTCCCCCCATCGAACGTCCGTTCACGACATGCGGCTAGGCAACCCTAGACGTTTGCTGCCGAACCGTGGAACTCGGGAATCGCGAGGAGTTCGCCGCCACGGTCAGAATGCGTTCGGATCCTCTTGGACGGCGACGGGAACGGGATGCTGGTAGAGCCGAGACGCGTTCTCCCACGTCACCTTTCGAATGATGGGGGCGGGTAACCCAGCGATCTGCTTGTGAATGGTGCGCTGGGTGTGCGGCCACGTCGAATCGCAGTGTGGGTAGTCGGCCTCCAGCAGGATGTTGTCGTCACCGATCCGTTCGTGCTGAATGAACGACGACTGGTCTTCCACCGCGCAGAACCAGAAGTTCCGCTTGAACACCTCGGCCGGCGTCAGCGTCTCACCGAGCGCCTTCCACGTCCCATACATCTCGTGGTAGCTCAGCATGTGGTCGAGCCGGTCGAGAAGTCCTGCCACCCAACCGATCCCGCCCTCCGACATGCAGATCTTCAGGTCCGGGTACCTGGTGCAGACGCCGGAGTACAGCCAGTCCACCGCTGCCGTGATCGCGTAGGCGAAGAACAAGACACCTGCCACGTCTGGCGGCGCATCGGCCGTGGTCGATGGCGACGTCCCCGAGGATCCGATGTGGAGGTTCACGACCGTCCCTGTCTCGGCGCATGCCGCCAGGAGCGGATCCCAATACCCCGAGTGAATCGTCGGCAGTCCAAGCAGCGCCGGATTCTCGCTGAACGTGACCGCGTGGAATCCTCGCGCTGCGTTCTCGCGGATCATCGTCGCGCCGACTTCGGGGTCGAGCAGCCACGGCAGTTGGCACGGGATGATGCGGTCGGGATACGAGCCCGCCCACGCCTCGATGTGCCAGTCGTTCCATGCCCGCACCGACGCCATCGCTAGGTCGCGGTCGGAGGTCACCTGTTGCAACCGCTGCCCCGCGAAGCCCGGCAGGAACGACGGAAAGTTCAGCGACGCGTAGACACCGTTGAGGTCCATGTCCTTCACGCGCGCGTGGATGTCCCATGCGCCGCGGCGCATTTCGTCGAATCGGGCGGGCTCGAACCCGTACTCTGCCACCGGCCGTCCTACCACGGCATTGAAGCCGACGTTCGGCAGTGACTGGCCGTCGTACATCCAGGTCTGTCCGCCGTCGTCGGTGTCGACGACTCTCGGCGCACGATCGGCGAACCTCTGCGGTACGCGTCCGGAGAAGGTGTCTGGCGGTTCGACGATGTGGTCGTCGACGGAGATCACGGTGTAGAGCCGCTCGGCTCGGTGCGGTTCGGGCAGGAAGGTGACGGTGCGGTCGACGCCGGTCTTGGCCGTGGTGAAGTTCAGGTTCCCTTGAAGCTCGTCGATTGAAGCCATGTGCGTACTCCTCGTCCTCTAGCTCAGCACGTCGCGGTCGGCCTTGATGGTCATTCGCGCAGCCCCCGCCCAGTAGACGTCGGCCGCGCGCTCGATCAGGGAAGCCTTCATCCCCACCATGTCGCCGCGATTCATCTGGATGGGCGTTCGACCGGTGAGCATGACGTCGTAGGCCAACTTGCAGACGCGCTCGATCGACGCCGCCCGGTACACCGCCTCTTGGATGTTCCGACCGGTGATGATGACGCCGTGGTTGGCCAGCAGAACCATGTGGGCCGACCCGATCTGTCCGACGAGTTCTGTTGCGCGCCAAGGTTCATCGATCTCGCCGTCGTACTGCGGCACCAGATACATGTCGTCGAGGAACAGCGTACCGGTCTGGTGGACGAGTTCGGGCAGCACCCCAAGACCCGCGAGCACGCTGACGTAGTAGGGATGGTTGTGGATCACCACACGCGCGTCGGGGTGCAGCCGGTGCAGTTCTGTGTGCAGGTGGATCGCGGGGGTAACGTCCCAGCGGCCACGGACCACGTGGGCATCCACGTCGACGACGCAGATGTCGGATGCGGTCAGCTCCCGCCACCACAGGCCCCACGGATTGACCAGCATGTCGGTCTGTCCGTCGAGTTGCCAGGTGATGTGGCCGGCCATGTTCTCGGCGAAGCCCAGCTCGGCGAGGTGACGAAACGCAATCGCCAGTGTCTGCTCCTCGGTGAGGTCAACACCGATCGGCGGTAGCTTCGACGGCGCCCACACCTCTAGCCCACCGCGTCGCACTTCTCTCGTGGTCATGTCATCTCCAATTCCGACCGGATGAGTTCGCGGAGCTCGCCCTTGGCGACCTTCCCGCCCGACGAGCGCGGCAGCTCGTCGAGCACTTCCAGCCGTTCGGGCAGCATTTCCTTCGAAACACCCAGCCGCAGAAGGTGTTCGACGAGGCCCGGCAGGTCGAGCGTGCCATTGCGTTTGAGCTCCACGTACACGCAGACCCGTTCGCCGAACGTCTGGTCGGGCATGGCAACCGCGGCCGCGACGGCCACCGCGGGGTGCGTCGCCACCACTTCCTCGACCGCAACGGCGCTGATGTTCTTGCCGCCACGCAAGATGAAGTCGGACGTCCGACCCGTCAGGGTGAGGTATCCCTCGTCGTCCAGTTCGCAGATGTCGCCCATCCGCATCCATCCGTCGCGGGTGAACAGCTTGTCGTGATCGGTGCCGTCGAGGTAACCAAGGCTCAGCGCGGGTCCACGGCAGGCGGGTTGTCCCCGGCCGGACTCCGTGACGTCGCGCTCTCCGTCGAACAGTCGAACCTGCATCTCGGGCACGATTCGCCCGGCGGTGCGCAGCCTCCGATGGAGCGGATCCCCGAGCGCCGTCGCGCTCAGCATCCCCGTCTCGTTGGAGCCGTAGAACTGCAGGATGGTGGCGCCGGTCATCTCCTCGAAGCGCGCGGTCTGCGCGTAGGGCAGCGGTTCGCCGCCCGTGAACACGACCCGCAGGCTGGCCAAGTCGAAGGCACGGCACGACTCATCGGCCACGATCATCGCCAACTGCGTACTGACACAGCACAATACAGTCACACGATGGCGTTCGATCGCGGCGCACGTTGCCGAAGGGCTGAAGCGTTCGATTCTCACGGTCGTCGCGCCGAGGTAGATCGGCGTGGTGTGCGACGTCCAGATGCCGAAGCCGTACGGCGTGGGGATCACTGGTAGGAATACGTCGTCCGGGGTCAGTTCACCGTTGGTCACGGCCTTCTGATGAAAATAGTGCCACCGATTCTGCGTGTGCACAACGCATTTGGGCGTTCCCGTCGTCCCAGAGGTGGAATTGATCAGGAAGGCGTCGTCCGGACCGGCGGGCGATGGGCCGCCATCCTCTGCCGCCTGGGTCTGGACGGCCAGCCCGCCTGCGCCGAGGGCAACGACCCGCAGCGAGGGATCGGCGAGATCAGCGGCCTGGGCAGCCTGCGTCGCCGACTCGAACCGCTCGACGTCGCTGACCAACAACACCGGCCGAGCGGTCCGGAGGATCTGGGCAACCTCGCGCGCGCCAAGGCGAGCGCCTAGCCCGACCACCGCTGCACCGCAGCGCTCTATTGCCAGCAGCAGAACGTGAATCGCGGTGTCGTCCCTGTGCCACATCGCCACTCGATCACCGAAGCCGACTCCGAGGCGAGCCAATCGTTGGGCCAGGTTGCTCGCGGCATCGTCCAATTCCCGCCAGGTCAGCTCACCGCCGCGACCGGAGCTCGTGAAGTCGACATAGGCCAGCTTGTCCGGCGAGGCCGAGGCGTTGCGCGCCACGCACTGAGAAAGAGTGGTGTCCGACCACCAACCTTGCTCCCGATAGTGGGCGGCTTCCTGGCTGGTGACGGCGGCTCCCTCGACGCCCATCACCAAATCATATGAAAATGAGGATCGGCGTCAATGATCGGGCGCCCAATTGCGCACCATCGTGGGATCGACGACCCCCGACGAGCCTGGGTAGTGCTGGGCGTCGACCAAATGCGCCGCAGCGAGGTCGTGGGCCAGACGGGGGTGGCCCGCCTCGATCGCGTCGATGATCCGACGGTGGTCCTCCAACACGGTCCGCCGCTCGGCGATCGGAACGATGCTGTCGTCGGCGACTCGGCTCGACCAGCTCGTCTCGTGCGCCGACCACAGCATCTCCAACGCGCCTGCGAGCATGATCATCGTCTGGTTTCCGCAGAGTTGGACCAGCGCTTCGTGGAAGCGGCGGCTCGCTGAAGTGGCCGCAAACAAGTCCTCGACGGCGTCGACGGACTCGGCGTGCAGCCGCCGCAATGTCGGTACGACCGCCTTCTTGCGGTCACGGCGCTCTGCACACAATGCGGCGCAAGAGGGTTCGACCTGAAGCAACGCTTTGCCGACGTCGGAAAGGCCGACCTCCTGGGAGCCGAGGACGAGTCCGATCGTGTAGGCCACGTTCGCCGCGGTGGGCCTGCGAACCACCGCACCACCGAGCTTGCCGCGCCGAACACGTAGCACCCCTTCGGCTTCCAGAATCCGCATCGCCTCGCGCAACGACGGTTTGCTCACGGGGAACTCCAGGAGAAGCTCGTCCTCCTTGGGCAGCACGCTGCCGTCGGCTAGCTCGCCGCGGAGGATGCGCTGGCGCAGCTGATCGGCGACCTGCTCGGCGAGGCGGCGAAACTGAACGGTTGGCTCTGCCACCGACCGAGTATCTACCCACGGGCCTCGATCACGAATCGAACGCCTCGTCAATACTTAACCCGAAGCCGGTCGGACCGCTCTTGCTAGCTCCGCGCCCGCCTGCCGTTCGACGAGCAGGGCACGAAATCGCGTATGCGACCCCGCTCGAACGGGCGTGCGCATTGCGAACGCCGGATGACACGTCTGCCGCAGGAAAGTCGGCATATGTCCTGCTCGAGCGGCTCTCTACCTCGGCAACTCGAAGTTCTTCACTGGTTCCCGCCATGCAGTCGAGGGTGAACCCATCAAGATCACGAGCCGCACGAAACACACGTCTCGAGTCACCGCGCGCACATTAAGATCGCATGAGAGGATCCTAAGGTGGTCGAGGATCCGGGGAGCGCACAGGCACGAGCACTGCTGCGCGAGTTGTACGGACATGCCCAGGGGATTACACACAAACTGGAGGCCGCCGACGAGCGGAACCGCAGGGCTCTGTCCCGCGGCACCAGCCGTAGGGATCCGATCGCAAGCACGTTGCGCCGCGAACTGAATGAGACCCGTCGGCTCATCGACGGCCTCCATCGCCGGTACCCCGAGCTCTCCCCTCGCGTGCAGCACAGCGTCGTCGGTTGACGAAAAACGCTGAACGAGAATCTATTTCGTCCTAGACGCCGGTACACACCGACGGCGCGAACGGAACGGGGATCGGTACGCACACGCCGACGCTGAAGCCTGGAGTCAGGTCACCGTTCCACGCGGGAGGCGGCGGAGGTGGCGGAGGAGGCATGGCCGCGGCCGCCACACACGTATTGGATGGCGGGTCGAACACGGTCCCCCAGCCACACTCGACGGCGTTGCTCACCGCCGGCGAAGCGATGACGACGTACGCCAGCGGCGCGAACGCCACTGCGCCGATGACTGCGAAGCGATGAATCGTACTCACGATCGCAGGCCTCCCTGGGATCTCCCCGACCCTGGTCAGACCACGAATCCTAGTCCTCTGCCGTCCGCTTCACCACCACGAGGGTGGAGCGCTGGAGGGGGGTTTGGGACGCGCCACGTCAGCCGGCATCGTCGACGTAAAGCCACCGGCCGGTACGACGCTCGAATCTGCTTCGCTCGCGCATCACGCCGCCGCGGCCCGACGACTCGTAACGTGCCACGAACTCGACTGCCCCATGATCGTCGTCCACGCCGCCTGCGTCGACGTCCACGATCTCCAGCCCGGTCCAGACGACCCCTGGATCGACGGCCACATCGGCAGGTCGCGTTCGCGGGTGCCAGGTACGGAACAGATGATCGGCGTCCCCGCGCGCATATGCCGAATACCGCGACCGCATCAACTCCTCCGCCGTGTCGGCTTGCCGCTCAGCCCGGTGCAAGGAACCGCAACAGGTTTGGTAATCGGCTCCGCTACCGCACGGGCACGCAGGATTGAAGAGGTCCACACACGCGAATCTATCCGCGTTGACCAATCTGCCCCTCGAGGATCGAGCACTACGCTCGCCGACGACGACACGTCGACCCCGGAGTCCACGTCGACCAGCGCACCTGCGACGACGACCTCGGCGTCGATCGCGCCGATGCCGACCGAGGGCACCAAGACCATCACCGAGACCGAGCCGCCAAGCACGACCGCCGTCACGACGGACACCTCCACGACGAACACCCCGACGACCACCAGTTCGTCGAGTACCAGCACGAACGTCAGCACGGTGACGAGGACTAGCACCGAGACGGTGACCGTTCGACCTACCCTCTTCCCGCGTCCAGGGGGCGGCTGAGCACCTGCTCGAGCACGATTTTCGACTTCTCGACCTTGCAACGACGATTTCGTCGGTCAAACCCGTTGCAGCGCAACGGCTAAGCCAACCGGCCAGCAAACTCGCCAACGTCGGGCATCACGCCCTCGAGTTGCCGATCGACGTATTTCCCCAAAGATGTAGTGCGAGCCCGTCAGGTGGCGTACAGGTAAGGGACATCTTCGGGGACAGAGAAGGGTGCTCCATGAGCAGGCTGCGTAAAGCGTTGATCGTCGCGAGCGTGACGTCATTGACGGTGTTCGGCATTGGGGCGTGCGGAGGCGACTCTGGCGGCGGCGGAGCCAGCGGTGGTGGTGGTGGTGGTGGCGGCGGCGGCGACATCAACATCAGCATGACGTCGTTTCCGGACTACATCGATCCGCAGCTCTCCTACACCCTCGAAGGGTGGGAGGTGCTGTACAACACCTATGTTCCGTTGCTGACCTACAAGCACGCCAAGGGTGACGAGGGAACCCAGGTCGTTCCCGGCCTCGCCAAGGACATGCCGGAGGTATCAGCAGACGGCAAGACCTACAAGCTCACGCTGCGGCCCAATATGAAGTACTCCGACGGCACGCCGATCAAGGCCTCGGACTTCACCTACGCCATCCAACGGCTCTTCAAGGCAGACTCCGGTGGCTCGGTGTTCTACGAGCCCATCGTTGGCGCGACCGAATACGCCGACGGCAAGGCCGACAAGATCGCCGGGATCACGACCGACGACTCCACCGGTGCCATCACCATCGCGCTCACCGAGGCCAACGGCACGTTCGAAAATCTCCTTGCCTTGACGTTCGCGGCGCCCGTGCCGCCGAGCACCCCGCTCGACAAGGACGCGACCAAGAGCCCACCGCCAAGCAGCGGACCGTTCATGATCACCAAAGTTGAACAGCCGCAGACACTTACGATGGAGCGCAACCCGAACTTCAACACCGTGAAGGACGCGGGTGCGACCGAGGTCGCCGACGCCCACGTCGACAAGATCACGATCACGCAGAACAAGAGCAACGCCGCCCAGGTCACCGGCGTCGAGCAGGGCACCATCGACTTCATGGTCGATCCACCCGACGCCGATCGCCTCGCCGAGGTCAAGTCGAAGTTCTCCGACCGGTTCCGGTTCGAGGAGTCGATCAACACCTACTACTTCTGGATGAACACGCAGACCGCGCCGTTCAACGACATTCGCGTCCGCCAGGCGATCAACTACGCCGTCGACCCCGAGGCGCTCAACCGCGTCTTCGGCGGTCGCATGCACCCATCGCAGAACATCTTGCCTCCCGGCATGCCTGGTTACGAGGAACTCAAGCTCTACCCAGGACCGGACATGGCGAAGGCCAAAGCACTTCTCGCCGAGGCGAACCCGTCCGACAAGAACATCACCGTCTGGACCGACGACGAGCCGGACCGCAAGCGCATCGGCGAGTACTACCACGACTTGCTCACCCAACTGGGTTTCAACGCCACGCTCAAGGTGATCGCGGGTGATGTCTACTTCACGACGATCGGCAACATGTCGACACCGGACCTCGACACGGGGTTCGGCGACTGGTTCCAGGACTTCCCGCATCCGGACGACTTCTTCCGGCCGCTGCTCAACGGCAAGAGCGTCCTTCCCACGAACGGGAACAACTTCTCGCACGTGGCCATCCCCGAACTCGACGCGAAGATGGATCAGCTGCTGACCCAACAGCTCACGGACGACGTCAAGAAGCAGTACGCAGCCCTCGACAAGGCCTACATGGAACAGGCGGTCTGGGCCCCGTACGGCAACGAGCAGTTCACCACGTTCGTCTCCGAGCGGATCGACTTCGACAAGGCGTACCACCATCTGCTCTTCAACCAGGACTACTCGGCCTTGGCTCTGAAGTAGATGGGAGCCCCTTTGGAAGGGGACGTCGAGGCACTCGGCATACCGCCGGTGCCCGCGGACGTCCCCGCCGAGGCCATCCGCGGTCGCAGCCCCTGGTATCTCGCGTGGATTCGGTTGCGCCGCAACCACGTTGCGCTGGGGTTCGGGGCACTATTCGTCGTGATCGTCGTCGCGTGCCTCGCCGCTCCACTGTGGGCCGACAACGTCGCTCACACGGGGCCGAACCAGAACCACATCACGGACAAGGTGATGATCGACGGTCAGGAGCAGTACGTCGTGACGCCCGACGGCACTCCCATCGGGCCTGGCCTGCACGGCCGCTTCCTGCTCGGGGCAGACCAGAACGGGCGTGACGTGATGGTCCGTCTGCTCTACGGCGGACGGACGTCGATCCTCATCGGCGTCGCCGCGGCTGCCTTCACGACCGTGTTCGCCGTCCTCATCGGCCTGTTGTGCGGCTACTACCGCGGGTGGATCGACGCCTTGCTATCGAGGGCGATGGACGTGATCTGGGCGTTCCCGGTACTCCTCCTAGGCATCGCACTCGGTACCGCGCTGGCGGTGGGCGGCCTGAAGATCTTCAGCTTCGTCCTGCCAGGCGACTCATTGTGGATCCCCGTGATGATCATCGGGTTGGTCTACGTGCCCTACATGGCCAGACCCATTCGCGGCGAGATACTCGCCCTTCGTGAGAAGGAGTTCGTGGAAGCCGCTGTCGCACAAGGCAAGGGCTCCATACGAATCATGATCTCCGAACTGCTGCCCAACGTGGTATCGACGATCATCGTGTTCTTTACGCTCAACATCGCCAACAACATGCTGTTGGAGGCGTCGCTCTCCTTCCTGGGCGCGGGTGTGCGACCACCGAGCGCGTCGTGGGGCACGATGATCGCCGACGGCTATCAAAACATCTACACCGCACCACACCTCACCATCGTCCCTGGAGCGATGATCGCACTGACGGTGTTGTCGCTCAACGTCTTCGGTGACGGGCTGCGCGACGCCCTCGATCCGCGGGCCAAGATCCGGCTGGAGCACTGACGATGCTCGCCTTTGCCGTCCGCCGCCTGCTGGGAATGATCGCCGTCCTTTTCGCGATCTCGGTGATCGTCTTCCTCATCTTCAACGTGATACCGAACTCCGATCCCGCCCAACGCATTGCCGGCAAGAACGCCAACCCCGCGTTGATCGCCCGCGTCACCGCGGACCTCGGTCTAGATCGGTCGCTGCCCGTCCAGTACCTGACGATGATGAAGCAGATCTTCACTGGCGAGCTGACGTCGTACGCAAGCTCGCAGAACGTCGCGGAGCAGATCTGGAAGGGACTGCCCGCGACGTTCTCCCTGTGCATCGGTGCCGCGATCCTCTGGATGACGGTTGCCATCGTCTTCGGCTACCTCAGCGCCGTTCACGCGGGCAAGTTCACCGACCGCGCACTGACGATCCTTGCGCTGGTTGGCATCTCGGTTCCGGTGTTCTGGCTCGCTGCAATCCTGCTCTACTACTTGAGCTTCAAGGCGCAGTTGTTTCCTACGAGCAGTTACGTTCCGCTCACTAAGGACCCCGGGCAGTGGGCGTATCACCTGGTGCTGCCGTGGATCACGCTCGCGGTGCTATTCGTCGGGTTCTACAGCCGCGTACTGCGGTCGAACATGCTCGACGTGATGAACGAGGACTACGTCCGCACGGCCCGCGCCAAGGGAATCAGTGAACGACAGATCCGCATGAAGCACGTCCTGCGCCTGTCGTTGATTCCCATCGTCACGCTGTTCGGCCTCGACTTCGGAATGGTGGTCGGCGGCGGTGCGATCCTGACCGAGACGGTGTTCAACCTCAATGGCGTTGGACTGTACGCCGGAACGGCGATCGGCAGCCTGGACTTGCCGCCGCTGATGGGGGTCACGATGTTTGGCGCCTTCTTCATCGTGCTGTTCAACACGATCGTCGACATCCTCTACGCATTCCTGGATCCACGCATCCGACTAGGCGAGGCGGCGCCCGCATGATGCTCTCGGTTCGCGACCTCGACGTCCGCTTCGCCACCGACGGCGGCATCGTTCGCGCTGTCGAAGGAGTCTCATTCGACCTCGACAAGGGCGAGATCCTGGCCATCGTCGGTGAATCCGGCTCGGGCAAGAGCGTCACGGCGCAGACGTTGTTGGGCCTCACCCGAGCACCGAACGCGACGATCACCGGTTCGGTGGAGTTCGACGGACGCGACCTCGTGCAGCTGGACGACGACCAACTGCGTGAGATCCGCGGGGCGCGCATCGCGATGATCTTCCAGGATCCGATGACGTCGCTGAATCCCGTCTATCGCGTCGGCGACCAGATCATCGAGATGATCCGGGCGCATCGCAAGGTATCCAAGAACGAGGCCCGCGAGACGGCCGTGGACCTGCTTCGATCGGTGGGCATTCCGAATCCCGAACGGCGCGTTCATGATTACCCGCACGAGTTCTCCGGCGGCATGAGGCAACGCGTGATGATCGCGATGGCCCTCGCACTGGACCCCGACGTGCTGATCGCCGACGAGCCGACGACTGCGCTCGACGTCACCGTCCAGGCGCAGATCCTTCGGTTGCTCGACCGGCTCAACCGAGAGCGCGGTCTGGCGGTCGTGCTGATCACCCACGACCTGGGCGTGGTCGCGGAGATCGCCGATCGGGTCGCGGTGATGTACGCGGGCCAGATCGTGGAGGATGCGACGCTGGAGGAGCTGTTCTACGACCCCCAGCATCCGTACACGTGGGGACTGCTCGGCTCGCTTGCTCGACTCGATCAGCCGAGGCAGGAGCGATTGGCCCAAATCGCAGGCATGCCACCCTCGTTGCTGAAACCGCCAACGGGGTGTCGCTTCGCGCCACGCTGCCCCCACGAGTTCGGCGAATGCGTCGAACCTCCGCCCCCGCGAGGCGAACACGGTGAGCGCTGCTGGCTCGACGTCGAGCAGAAGCACAGGCTCCGCGAGGTTGACGGTCGCATCGGGCTGCGGGGAGCACCGTGAGCGCACCCCTGCTAGAAGTCACCGATCTGGTCAAGCACTTCCCCATCAAGTCGGGGATCGTCGTCGATCGCGAGATCGGCAGGGTGAAGGCCGTCGACGGGGTCAGCCTCACCATCGGCGAAGGCGAAACCCTAGGACTGGTAGGCGAATCAGGCTGTGGCAAGTCCACGCTGAGTCGCGCGATCCTTCAACTTACGGCGCCGACCTCGGGGTCCGTCCGCTTCCTCGGCGAGGAGCTGGTTGGTCGATCCCGACGGAGTCTGCGCCCGATTCGCCGCCAAATGCAGATGATCTTCCAAGACCCGTACGCGTCGTTGAACCCACGCAAGCGGGTATCCCAAATCATCGGTGAGCCAATGGAAATGCATGGCCTGGCAACCGGACGTGACGTCGACAGGCGAACCCAGGAGCTACTCGACCGGGTCGGGTTGCAACCCGAGCACGCGAGTCGCTACCCACATGAGTTCTCAGGAGGGCAACGTCAGCGGATCGGCATCGCACGGGCCATTGCGCTGCAACCCAAGCTGATCGTCGCCGACGAGCCCGTCTCTGCGCTGGACGTGTCGGTGCAGGCGCAGATCATCAACCTCCTCGAGGACCTCCAGGACGAGCTCGGCCTGTCCTACCTGTTCGTCGCGCACGATCTGGGCGTGGTCAGGCAGGTCTCGGACCGAGTGGCGGTGATGTACCTCGGCAGAATCGTCGAAACCGCCCGCGCCACAGACCTTTACCAACAACCGATCCATCCCTATTCGAACGCTCTGCTGTCGGCTGTGCCGATCCCCGACCCCCGGCTCAACTCCGCGCGCGAACGCCTGGTGCTCGAAGGGGACGTGCCCAGCCCCATCGACCCACCCGCAGGCTGCCACTTCCACACCCGCTGCCCCTGGGCCACCGACGTCTGCAAGACCGACGATCCTCACCTCGACGACTTCGGTTCTGGGCACCTCGCCGCCTGCCATCACCCGCGCAACGTGTGACGGGATTCGTTAGTACGGATACTGCGGCTGCCCATACTGCGGCTGCCCATACTGCGGCTGCTGGTAGTACGGCGGTTGCTGGTACTGCGGCGGTTGCTGGTACTGCGGCGGATACGACGGTTGACCGCTGTTCGGTACCTGAATCGGAATGGGAACCGGAACGAAGGGCACGGTGATATAACTCGTCGTCATCGGCGGTGTCGTGCTCGTCGTCGTGGTTTCGGTCGTCGTGGTCTCGGTAGTCGTCGTGGTGGTGGTCGTGGTCGGTGTGGTCGTGGTCGGTGTGGTCGTGGTCGGTGTGGTCGTCGTCGTGGTCGGGGGCACTTCGACGTACTTCGTCCTCGTCTCGGGGGGCGGAGGCGGCGGCGCGACGCTCGTCACGGTGACGACCGAAGGCGGCGGTTCGACGCTCGGTGGCGGCGGCTCGACACTCGGGGGCGGAGGCGGTGGCGGCGGCGTGATGGTGCTGGTGGGTACCTTCGACGGCGCGGGCGTTCCCTCGTCGACGCTGGTCAGCGCTATGGCGACACCGCCGACGGCCACCAGGGCGACGACCGCGGCCACGCCAAGGACGATCTGGGGCAACCGCTGCCATGCCCGCGGCCGGTCGACCTCGACGGGCTCCATCGGCGAAACGTATTGCGCGGGCGCTCTCACGCTGTCCGTGTCGTAGTCCGGTCCGGTGTATGGCAACAGGTCGTCGTCGCTGTCGTCGTCCTGTGACCATGCAAGCCCACGGGAGGTGGCCGACTCGGATGCGTTTTCCACCTCGGTCACGTCGGTAATCAAGGGCGCGGGAGCCACTCCCGTCGCCGCGTCCGCCTCGACGCCGTACGCGGCGTAGATGGCCGCACCGACCGCGGCGTCGAAGGCGGGTTCGGGCGTCGTCACCACCGGTGACTTCGTGTGGCTGGCCAGTTGCTCGCCGATCACGGGAATGCGGGCACCACCACCGACGGTGACGACCGCGGAGACGTCGGCCCACGGAATTCTGTTGCGCTGCAACAGGTTATCTAGTTCCGCCACGGCTCCGGCGAGCGGCCCTGCGATCAGGGCCTCCAGCTCGGGACGGGTGATCTTCACCGCGGAGCGAAGGCCCGGCATGTCGACGGCGACGTCCGCGGACGTCTCTTCCGACAACGTCTCCTTGGCGCGCCTGCACTCGTCCCGAAGGGCGGTCAACGAGCCGACGGCCGCAGTGGCCCCCGTGCCCGTGTCGACTCTGCCGGTATCGGCGATGCCGTCGAGTATGTGTGCCAGAAGCGCCTGATCGATCTGGTCGCCGGAAAACTCGGCGAACCGCAGCGTCTCGATCGGGTCGTAGCCCGAGGAGGCATCGGCCAGCGTGATGGTGGTGCCGCTACCGCCAAAGTCCATCAACGCGACGACGCCTCGCCGCGGCAAGCCCGGGTTGGCCGCCAACGCGGTCAGAGCGGCCACCGCGTCCGACACCAGACGCGCGGGCGTGCCGTTCGGGGAGAGCCTCGGCCTCGCGCGCATCGCGACGCGCAGCGCACGCAGTGTCGCACCGCTCCAGTGGGCCGGGTAGGCCACCGCGATGTCCGCGGACTCCTGGCCGCCTGCGGCGAGGATCATTCCGTCGAGCGCCTCGACCATGAGTTCGTCGGCCTGATGTGACGAGCCGTCAGCCGCGACGAGTGGCACCGGGTCGCCGACGCGTTCGACGAAGCCACTCAGCATCTGGCCGGGTCGACCCAGCACGGATCGCCGTGTGATGGGTGGATTGCCGACGCGGGCGGCGACCAGGTTGGTCGTCCCGATCGACAACCCCAACGGGTCGCTCATAACGCAACCACCATAGCCGTGCTTCGTATGCGAACCGCGCTGACACTCCGTCGCTGGTCACGTCGAACAGCGTTCTGCCAGCTAAGCTTTGGATTTCTGTGTTTTTCGTATGAAACTCGAGGTAACGAAACCGACCACGAGCAAGCCGATCCCGACGGCTACGAGAACGTGATCGGAAACCCATCCCGCTGCCCAGCCGTCCGTGAATCCCATGGCCGGACTCTTGTGCTCCGCACCGCTCGTGTTGTGATGTCCGTCATGGGTGACATCCAGGACATCGAGCAAGTGAAGTACCGGTATCTTCGTGCGCTGGACACGAAGCACTGGGACGACTTCGCCGACACGCTGACCGAGGACGTGATCGGGGACTACGGCGAGTCGCTCGGCGAGGAACACCACTTCACCGACAAGGCCTCCCTTGTCGAGTTCATGCGCACCTCGATGCCCTCCGACGTGATCACCGAGCACCGGGTCACGCACCCCGAGATCGACGTAGACGGCGACGAGGCCACGGCGACCTGGTACCTGCAGGACCGCGTCATCGTGCCCAAGTTCAACTTCATGCTGATCGGGGCGGGCTTCTACCACGACCGCTACCGCCGGACCCCCGAAGGCTGGAAGATCAGCGCGACCGGATACGACCGCACGTACGACGCGTCGCTGTCGACGGAGTCGCTGAACTTCAAGGTCAAGCAGGGGCGGGCGGTCAACCCGAATCCGTAGGCACCAGCTCTACCCGTTCCGTGCGACGAGCGTCGGCTTCAGCTTCGGGATGGTCACGCCACAGGGATAGAGCCACGACGACATGGGGTCGTCAGGTCGGGTAAGAGGGAGCCGTCCTAGCCGACGCCCTATTCCACCGTGACGGCTTTGGCGAGGTTGCGTGGTTTGTCGATGTCGTTGCCGAGGCTCAGCGCTGCGTGGTAGGCCAGCAGCTGCAGCGGAATGGTCAACAGGATGGGGTCGAGTTCGGATTCGTTCTTGGGCACGGTGATTCGTGCGACGTCGAGGTCACCGAAGTCGACCTGGTCGTGGGTGATGACGAGGACGGGGCCTCCCCGGGCCAGGATCTGTTGTACCGCAGCGACGTTCCGACCGGCGAGCTCGTCGAAAGGGACGATCGCGACGGTGGGAATGGACTCGTCGATGAGTGCGAGAGGGCCGTGTTTGAGTTCGGAGGTCTGATAGGCCTCGGCGTGGCGGTAGGTGACCTCCTTGAACTTTTGCGCCCCTTCACGTGCGACCGGGTAGCCGCGAACTCTGCCGATGAAGAACAGACTGGTGGCACCCGCACAGGTCTTGGCGTGCTCGGCGATCTGGTAGTCATTTTCGACAATGGTGCGGATCTGCTCGCCCAACGCGGATAGGCCGGCGATGATGCGTTGTCCGTCGGCGTTGGAGAGGTCGCGTACGCGCCCGAGTGTGACTGCGAGCATCGCGAGCCCCACGGCCATGTTGGTGAGGGCCTTGGTGGACGCCACCGCGATCTCGGGGCCGGCATGCAGGTACACCCCGCCGCCGCAGGCGCGGGCGATCGAGGATCCGACCACGTTGACCAGTCCAATGACGTGGCCGCCCTTGCGTTTGATCTCTTCGACCGCGAACAGGGTGTCGATGGTCTCACCGGACTGGCTGACCGCGACGTAGAGGGTATCGGCCTCGATGACCGGGTTGCGGTAGCGGAACTCGGAGGCGGCCTCTGCATCGGCGGGAATCCTGGCAAGGTCTTCGATCATCGTGGCGCCGATCTGTCCGGCGTAGTAGGCCGATCCGCAGCCGAGGATCTTCACCCGGGCGAAACCGCGGAGTTCGCGCGGAGTCAGGTTGAGGCCGTCGAGTCGGAATGAGCCGAACCGTGCCTCGACGCGACCGGTGATCATGCGTCCCAACGCTTCCGGTTGTTCGTGGATCTCCTTGGCCATGAAGTGCTGATAACTGCCGAGGTCGACGTCGGAGGCGTCGATGCCAATCCTGGTCGCCGGCTTCGTGGTGTCTGCCTCCTCGGCGGTGAACGAGCGGTAGCCCATGGTCGACACCGACGCGAACTCGCCGTCGTCGAGGTGAACGACCTGGGAGGTGTGGCGGACTAATGCCGACAGGTCACTGGCGATGAACATCTCGTGGTCGCCCACCCCGATGACCAGGGGCGATCCATTGCGGGCGACCACGACACGATCCGGGTGATCCGCACTGGCGACGGCGATGGCGTAGGTACCCGTCACGTGGGCGGTCGCATCCACGACGGCGTCTTCCAGGGAACTGGCCCGGGACCGCGCGATGAGATGGGCAAGGACTTCGGTGTCGGTGTCAGAGGTGAATACGACTCCAGCTTCGGTGAGGTGGCTGCGCAAGACGTCGGCGTTGTCGATGATGCCGTTGTGCACTACGGCGATGCGGCCATTCTGGGACAGGTGCGGGTGTGCGTTGGCCTCAGTGGCCGGCCCATGGGTAGCCCAGCGGGTATGACCAATGCCGGCCTTGCCGGGCAACCTCTTTGGCACGGCGGCGACCAGGTCTCGAACCCGGCCCGTGACCCGAAGACGCCGGATGCCGTTGGGGCCGAGGATGGCGATGCCTGCGGAGTCGTAGCCGCGGTACTCCAGGCGGGTGAGGCCCTCCAGCAGGATGGGGGCCGCGTTCTGCTTGCCGACGTAACCGACGATGCCGCACATGATTGATCCTTCTAGTTGGTCTGGGAAAGAACGCGTCGCGGGTCGTCTCGTTAGCCGTAAACGATTCGCCGCAGCTGACGTTCGGACAGCTCAGGTGCCGCGACCAAGCGCATCCGCAATTCATCGGCGATGACGGCGAAGATCTCGGGGTTGTTCTTGCCTTCGGCTTGCAGCGCGGTGTGACGGTGGCGAACGTACTGCTCGGTCGGCTGTCGGTAGAACGTAAGCACGTCATCGACGACTCGGGCGGCCACCGTGCGCGGCAAACCGGTCGTCAAGGCGACCCGTTCCACGATGTCCTCGGCGCGCACATGACGAGTATGTGATTCCTGGAATCGAACCACAACATTTCTGCCCGAAATCGGGCAGATCGAGACTTCTCTCGAGCGCTACTTCGAGATCGCGATCAGCGCGCCGGGCCGTAGCCACCGCGTGATCTGAACCATCGTGGCGTCATCGATCGAGACGCAGCCCGCCGTCGGGCCGCCGTCGGTGGTGTGCACGAAGAAGGCCCCGCCATTTCCCGGCACGCGCTCCTTGTTGACGCCCATCACGATGGCGTGGCGGTACTGCGGGATCTCGAGGTTCTCGGTGCCACTGCTCGGATCGGTGTTGAACGGGCACTGTGACTTCTCGCAGATTTGCATGGTGTTGTAGGTCGGGCTCTTCATGTCGCCATCCCACCAGTGGTTCTTCCCCACTTGGACGTATTGCAACCCGCCACCGGGGTTGGGCGCGGTGCCGAACGCGTAGTCGAGTGTGAACACACCCATGGGAGTCAGCATCTGGCCGTCGTGGGTCTCCGGGGCCATGCCCGCCGAGCCGATGTGAGCGGGAATCCCGACGCCGACGGGCTGCCAACCCGTCGCAGAACGCTGATAGACGTCCATCTTGGCGTTCGAACCTCCAACGCCCACAACCGAAATCACCTGGGTGGCGTCGCCGACGGACTGTGCGAACCATGGCACGACGTCGGCGCGGACCAGCGGCGCTCCCGCTAACCAGACTGCGGTGGCGCATAGCAAGGTCAGCAGGCGACGCACGCCACCCATCGTGACAGCCGTGCCGCGCGGTCCGGTCAAGGTTGGGAAACGATTCGACGACGACGGCTACGTTGAACGCATGGCTTCGATGCGGCTTAACGCTTTAAGGCAAGGCAAGGGTTTTCGACGAGCGCGAGGCATTCGACAGATCGGGCAGGGCCTCGGCACGCTCGACATGGAGATCTTCGAGGCCATCGCTGAGTCCCCTAGCCCACTCCTTGATGCCGTGATGCCCAAGCTCACCGCGGCGGCGGACCACTCCAAGCTGTGGTTCGGCATCGCCGCCGTGATCGGTGCGGCGGGCACGGGATCGATGAAGCGCGGCGCCGCCCGCGGCGTGGCCAGCCTGGCCGTGACCAGCCTGGTGACCAATCAGATCGCCAAGCGGGTGTGGGTTCGGGCTCGACCCAACTGGACGACCGTGCCACTCGTTCGGCGGTCGCGACGAATGCCTACGTCGAACTCCTTGCCTTCGGGGCACTCTGCCAGCGCAGCGGCCTTCGCGGTCGGCGTCGGCCTCGAAAGCCCGCCGCTCGGTCTTGGGTTGGCGTTGCTCGCGGGTCTCGTCGGACTGTCCCGCGTAGCCACCGGTGCGCACTATCCCGGCGACGTCATCGCCGGCTTCGGCATTGGTGCCGCGGTGGCCGTCGTCGGTGGCCGGATCGTCCCCCCGATCGTCGAACCGCGTCTCCGTCCCGCGTCGCCCCTGAAGATGCCCATGCTCCGTCGGCCCGATGGCGCAGGGGTCGTGCTCGTGATCAACCCTGCCTCGGGCAGCGGTACCGGCGCTCGCGTTCTCGACGAGGTCCGCGAAGCCTTGCCCTCGACCGAGATCGTCGAGCTCGGCGAGGGCGACGACATCGCGCAGGCCCTACGGTCCGCGGCAGAGCGGGCCGAGGTGCTCGCCGTCGGCGGTGGGGACGGCACCGTTTCGTGTGCGGCGGGTATCGCGCTGGAGGCAGGCCTACCACTTGCCGTCTTCCCCGGCGGCACGTTCAACCACTTCGCCAAGGACATCGGCTGCGACACGGTCGCCAAGACGGTCGACGCGATCCGTGACGGCAGCGTTGCCTACGTCGACGTGATCCGCTTCAACGAGGCCGACATCGTGATCAACACGGCGAGCATCGGCGCGTATCCGGCGTTCGTCCGAACTCGGGAGAAGTTGGAACACAAGATAGGCAAGCCCCTTGCGAGTGCGTATGCAATGTTTCATACGGCGCGGCGGGAAGCCTCCGTCCGCATCAGGTACGACAACAAGACCTTGCAAACCTCTCTGTTCTTCCTCGGCAACTCCGTGTATCTGCCTTCGGGTTTCGCACCGTCACGCCGCACCCGGATGGATGACGGGCTGATCGACGTCCGCATCCTCGAGACCGGACGCAGGTTCAGCATGTTGAGGATCCTGACGTCCCTCGTTCTCGGCCGGCTCGTTCGCAGCCCGCTCTATCACGAACGCCAGGTTCCCGAATTCAGCTTCACCTCTGTCGACGGTGCCATTCCGATCGCACACGACGGTGAGGTTGAAACCAATTGCGAAGAAGCAAGTTTCAAGTCGATGTATCGAGCGCTTCCGGTGTTTCGACCTCTTCCGTGACCGAGCGCCGCGCGAACACCAACAGGCACCCCGCGAAATACAGGTAGCCGAGCGCCCAACCGGCGATCACGTCCGACGGATTGTGCACGTTGAGTGCAACACGAGCGGTGCCGACCGCGACGACGACGACCGCGCCCGCCGCGATCGCCCAGCGCCGCCAAGAGTCACGGATCATGGGCAAGAGCACGACCGATAGCGCGAGCACGCCTGCCATCGCGCCCATGGCATGTCCCGATGGAAATGACGTCGAGTAGGCCGCCACGAATGCCGTAGGCGGACGCGGCCGATTCACCACGTCCTTCGCGATCTCGGTCACCACCCCCGCGAGCTCGACGCTGAGGAAGAGGAAGATCGCGATCCGCCATTGCCGTCGAACCACCGCAAGCACGATCAACGGCACCGCAGCCAGCCTGAACGCGGATGGGGAGAACACCGTGCACAGGACGTTGCATGCGGTCACCCACGCGGGATGGTCGACGCCAAAACCGTGGAACTGGCCCAAGACTGACAAGTCGACGCGGGCGAGCCAGTCCCACCTCAGCGCCCACCCGAGCCACATCGTCAGGTAAACGATGACCGCCACGGCGACGAGGCTGACCAGCCACCGTTTGCGTAACGTCACCCAACCAGCTGTACCACCGGCAAATGCTCACGGCGGGAACACGCTTGTCACGTTCCCGAAACATAGCGGCCTTAGCTTCTCTAACCATGACCCAAGAGCTCAACAACGAGCCAGAAGTGGCCGAGGCCGAACTAGACACGATGACCGCCACCAAGGAAACCTTGGAGGACTACACGCTGCGATTCGCACCGCGCAGCTATCGCAAGTGGTCAACTCGGGTTGTCGGCATCTCGGCGCTCGGAGGCATCGCATACCTCGCAGACTTCGCCATCGGCGCCAACATCGGCATCGCGTACGGCACGACCAACGCGCTGTGGGGCATCTTCATCTTCGCCGTAGTGATCATGGCAACCGGCTTCCCGGTGGCCTACTACTCCGCTCGGTACAACATCGACCTCGACCTCGTCACCCGTGGCAGCGGATTCGGATATTACGGCTCGGTCGTCACCAACGTCATCTTCGCCACGTTCACCTTCATTTTCTTCGCGCTAGAGGGCTCCATCATGGCCCAGGGCCTACAGCTGGGCCTCGGGATACCTCTGTGGCTCGGCTACGCGACGTCGACGATCATCATCTTCCCGCTCGTCATCTACGGGATGAAAGTGCTTTCCACACTTCAGGTTTGGACTACACCCCTGTGGTTGATCCTGATGGTCGCGCCGTTCATCTACCTCGTCGTCAGCCATCCCGAGTCGGTGGACTCCTTCTTCGCATACACGGGCAAGGACAACATCCAGGGCTTCGACATGGGCTCCACGTTGCTCGCCGCAGGCGTCTGCCTTTCGCTGATCGCGCAGATCGCCGAGCAGAACGACTACCTGCGCTTCATGCCCCCGAAGACGCCGGAGAACAAGCGCAGCTGGTGGACCTGGATGTTCCTCGCAGGCCCAGGCTGGGTCATCTTCGGCGCCATCAAGCAGATCGTCGGCCTGTTCCTCGCCGTGTACCTGATCGCGAACGTCGCCGACGGTGCAGGCATCGCCAACCAGCCCGTTCACCAGTTCCTGGAGATCTACAAGAACTTCCTGCCGAACTGGCTGGCCTTGACGCTGGCGGTGTGCCTGGTGGTCATCAGCCAGATCAAGATCAACGTCACGAATGCGTACTCGGGCTCACTCGCGTGGACGAACTCGTTCACCCGCGTCACCAAGACCTATCCCGGCCGGCTGTGGTTCCTCGGGTTCAACCTGTTGATCGCGTTGATCCTGATGGAAGCCGACATGTTCAGCTTCCTGAACAACATCCTCGGCTTCTACGCCAACTGCGGTATGGCCTGGGTCGTCGTGGTCGCCTCCGACATCGTGTTCAACAAGTTCCTGTTGAAGCTGTCACCGATGAAGCCCGAGTTCCGGCGCGGCATGCTGTACAACTTCAACCCCGTCGGCTTCGGTTCGATGCTGATTGCCGCGGGCGTGTCGATCGTCGCGTTCTTCGGCGGTCTTGGTTCGGCGCTCACCCCGTACTCGCCTCTCGTGGCCATCGTGCTCGGCTTGGTCCTGCCGCCGATCCTCGCGATCGCGACCAAGGGCAAGTACTACCTGCGTCGCACCGACGACGGCATCGACCTGCCGATGTACGACGAGCACGGCAACCCCTCCGATGCACACCTCAAGTGCCATGTCTGCCACCACGATTACGAGCGGCCCGACATGATGAAGTCCACGAAGGAGGACTCGTACATCTGCTCGCTGTGCCTGAGCACGGATAAGAAGGGTGAATTCGTCCTTCCGGCACAGACGTAGCCACGACTCGTAGCACCCAAGCCGCCATGGCCGCTATCCTGCGGCCATGGCGGTTGTGCTTCGCAAGATGCTCGGCATCGGCAAATTGCCCGACGACATGCGAACCCAGGTCGAGGCCGAGGGGTTGATTCATCTCGCCGAATTCGTGCCCGTGACGTTCAAGTTCTCCGGCCACGTGCCGGGCAAGGTCGCGAAGGGCAACATCAGAAGCTACGTCGGCGCGCTGGCGCTCACCAACCAGCGGGTGCTCGGTGCATTGTCGTCCGTGCCGAAGAAGGCCGGCCGAGCGGTCGATCACCGGTGGTCCGACGCCGAGGGCTCCATGGTGAAGGCCACTCTGGACGAGTCCGGCCTACTACTCGACGTTCCTGACATCTCGGTCGTCCAGCCCGACTTCTCTGGGGGGCTGTCGCTGCACTACAAGGCGCATCTATCGGCCGAGGTGCTTGGCCGCCTGCCTCAGCGTTCGTTCACCTTCGACGTGCCGCCGAAGTTCGTCTACACGGCCTGCGGCGTGCCACGCACCTGACCTTTCTTGCGATTTGTGCACACCACACCGCGGTCACCGCGGGTTGGTGTGCACAAGGAGCTGGGACGTGGCGCGACCACTCGGGCTACGCCATGTCCGAATGGACGGCATACTCGCACCCGTGACACCCGACAACGTATTGCTCGTGCACTGGCACGACCTCGGCCGCTACCTGGGCGTCTACGGTCACCCCGACGTGTCCAGTCCTCGGCTGGACCAACTCGCGGGCGAGGGCATCCTGTTCACCAGGGCCCACGCCACCGCGCCACTGTGTTCGCCGTCGCGCGGATCGTTGTTCACGGGCCGCTATCCGCAGGGCAACGGCCTGGTGGGCCTTGCCCATCACGGGTGGGAGTATCGGGCAGGCGTGCGAACCCTGCCGGGCAGGCTATCCGAAAATGGCTGGCATACAACTCTTTTCGGCATGCAACATGAGACGTCGAACCCGTCGAAGCTGGAGTTCGACGAGTTCGACGTGTCCAATTCGTACTGCGAATACGTGGTGGAGCATGCCACCAGATGGTTGACCGACCCGCCAGCGGAGCCGTTCCTGCTCACCACGGGATTCTTCGAGACGCACCGACCGTACCCGCGGGACAGGTACGAGCCCGCCGACGCGAGCACCGTGAACGTGCCCGACTATCTTCCTGACACCGACGGCGTTCGGGAAGACCTCGCGGAGTTCTACGGGTCGATCTCGGTGGCCGACGCCGCCGTCGGCCGTCTGCTCGACGCGTTGGAATCGACAGGTCTCGATGACAACACGTGGGTGGTGTTCATGACCGACCACGGTCCCGCCCTGCCGCGGGCCAAGTCCACGCTGTACGACGCGGGCACGGGAATCGCGTTCATCGTCCGGCCTCCGCGCCGTCTCGCCCTAGCACCTGTCGTGTACGACGACCTGTTCAGCGGGGTCGACCTCGTCCCGACTCTGCTGGAGTTGCTTGGCGTGCCGATCCCCGCCGATATCGACGGAATGTCGCACGCGCGCAACATACTTCGATCCGATGACGGCACTCATGAAGTCCGCACCGAGGTGTACACCACGAAGACCTACCACGATTCGTTCGACCCGATCCGGGCCGTTCGCACAAAGGACTTCAGCTACATCGAGAACTACGCGACGCGACCGCTGCTCGACCTGCCGTGGGACATAGCCGACAGCGCGCCGGGCCAAGTCGTCGGGCCAGCGACGCAGGGCATTCGGCCCCCACGCGAGCTCTACGACCTCGTCGCCGACCCTGGCGAAACCAACAACCTGCTCGGCGGAGAGCCAACCGACAAGGCAGAGGCGATCGCCACCGAACTGGCGCTGCTGCTGGACGACTGGCGTACGAAGACCAACGACGTCATCCCCTCGGAGTTCGCGGGGACTCGAATCGCGGAACGCTTCACGGAGACTTACCTAAGGATTCACGGCCGTCCACTAACCAGCCGCGAGGGACTCGCGGCTGACCGTGGAATCAACGACACTTTAACTCACCGTGATTGAAAACCCCTCGCCAGCAACGGAATACCCCAGCGGTTAAGCTCACGCGATGACCAACCCGGCGGCGTACTTGGTGCTCGCGTCACAGCGCAGCGGAAGCACGCTGCTCGTCGAGTCACTGCGGGCGACGGGCGTGGCAGGCGAGCCGCAGGAGTTCTTTCAATACCTCCCGACCACCAGCCAATCACCACAGCCGCGGCAGTGGTTCGAAGGCGTCGGCGACGACTCGATCCTGCGTCTGCTTGACCCCCTCGACGAGGGAAAGCCGGACCTCGCCCCTCCCGAGATCTGGCGTGACTACATCCGCACGGTCGGGCGCACCCCGAATGGGGTCTGGGGCGGCAAGCTGATGTGGAATCAAACGCCTCTGCTGCTGGAGCGCGCCCAGGGGCTGCCGGACCGATCGGGCACCGGCCTGCTATCGGCGATCCGCGACGTCGTCGGCTCCGATCCCGTTCTGGTGTACGTCTCCCGTCCCGACAAGGTGTCCCAGGCGGTGTCGTTCTGGCGTGCGGTGCAGACGCGCGTGTGGCGCGGCAGGCCCGATCCCGTCCGCGACGCACGCGCCGAGTACCACGCGGGGGCCATCGCACACGTCATCAGAATGCTTCAGGCGCAGGACGAAGGCTGGCGCAATTGGTTCGCAGAGGAAAACGTCACGCCGATCGACGTTCCGTACCCCGTGTTGTGGCGCAACCTCACCCAGATCGTCGGCACCGTGCTGGAGGCGCTCGGCCTCGACCCACGCCTTGCCCCGGAGCCCGTGCTGGAACGTCAAGCCGACAAACGCTCCGACGAGTGGGTGGACCGCTACCGCGAGGACGCGGCACGCGACGGCCTGCCGACCTGAGCGACCACGAACACCCTGCGGAACGGATAAAGGGTCGTCCCGTCGGGCCGTCGCGGATATGCCTGCGCCAGAAGGGGAATGATCGCTTCGCGATATCGCTGCCAGTGCACTTCGGTGAGCCGTTCCTTCACCTGGGTCAGCGCCGTGCCGGTGATCCAGTCCAAGACCGGGGTCTCGCCGCTGAGCTGGTGGACGTAGGTGGTCTCCCACGCGTCGACCACGCAGCCGGCATCCGCGAGGAGGTCTGCGTAGCGCTCCGGTGCCTCCACGGCGTTGCCCTCGCGCCACGGCATGTCCCTTAGCGGTTCGGCGAACTCGTCGTGGCCGGCAACCTCCCGCATCGCCCGATGTGACGGCAAGTCGGTGTTGCGCGGAACCTGGAATGCGATCCACGCACCCGCGGGCAGCTCCCGAGTCCAGCGGACGACGAGCTCGGCGTGGTTGGGCAGCCATTGCAGTGCCGCATTGGAGATCACCACCTCGGTGTCCGGTTTGGGCGACCAGTCAGCGATGCCGCCGACGGTCGCATCCAGCCCGCGCTTCTTGGCTGCCTCGACCATCTCCGGCGAGCTGTCCAATGCCTCCAATGCCGCATCGGGCCAGCGCTCCGTGAGTGTGACGGTCAAGTTGCCTGGGCCGCAGCCAAGATCGACGACGCGGCACGGCGATTCGGCGCGCACCCGGCCGACCAGATCAAAGAACGGCCGCCCTCGGTGATCTGCGAAGGCCAGGTACACGTCGGGATTCCACATGACAACATCCTCTCCGATGACAAACGAAGCGCACGCGGTACGTCAGATCTGGGAGGCCCTCGCCCTGCCCGGCATCGTCGACGTCCACACGCACTTCATGCCCAAGCGGGTGATGGACAAGGTGTGGCAATACTTCGACGCAGAGGGGGCGCTCATCGGTCGGCCGTGGCCGATCAACTACCGCACCGAGGAAGCCGATCGTCTGGAGAAATTGCGCTCTTTCGGCGTGCGCGCGTTCACGTCGCTGGTATATCCGCACAAGCCGCAGATGGCAGAGTGGCTGAACCAGTGGGCCGCCCAGTTTGCCGCGGCCACACCGGATTGCCTCCACACTGCGACCTTCTATCCCGAAACAGGTGCGGCCGAGTACGTCACCGCCGCCATCGACGGCGGCGCCCAAGTGTTCAAGGCCCATGTCCAGGTCGGCGGCTACGACCCGAGGGACCCGCTGCTCGACGGCGTCTGGGGCGTCATCGCCGACGCACGGATCCCCGTCGTCACCCACTGTGGGTCGGGGCCGCAACCAGGGGCCCACACCGGCCCAGAGCCGATTCGCGAGCTGCTGACACGGCACCCGCATCTGCGCCTGGTCGTCGCGCACATGGGCATGCCCGAGTACGGCGACTTCCTCGACCTTTGCGACCGTTATCCCGACGTCCTGCTCGACACGACGATGGCCTTCACGCCGTTCGTCGAGGAGTCGATGCCTTTCCCCGCGACCCAGCGGCGACGGCTTCGCGAGCTCGGCGACCGCATCCTGTTCGGCAGCGACTTCCCCAACATTCCCTACGACTACGCCGACGCCATGCGGGTGCTCACGGCACTCGACGTCGACGACACATGGCTGCGACGCGTCTTCCACGACAACGCCGCAGCACTGTTCGACCTTTCTCCCAGCTGACTGGCAGCCAGACCGGCGACACTTGGGCGCCGTGACAGCACGCCTAACCCGGCTCGCCCTCTTCGGGCTACTGGTCTGCACCGCCGTCCTCTATCTGTGGAATCTGTCGGCCAGTGGGTACGGGAACACCTTCTACGCGGCCGCTGCCCAAGCAGGCGCCCAAAGCTGGTCGGCATGGTTCTTCGGCTCACTGGACGCGCACGACTTCATCACGGTCGACAAACCGCCCGCGGCGTTGTGGATCACGGGTTTGTCCGTCCGAATGTTCGGGATGTCGAGCCTTGCCGTACTGGTCCCGCAGGCCGTGTTGGGTGTCGCGACGGTCGCCATGTTGTTCGCGACGGTGCGGCGGGCGGTTCCCGACCCGGCCCATGGTGCCGTGGCGGGATTGCTCGCAGGTGCGGTGCTCGCATTCACACCGGCAGCCGCCCTGATATTCCGCTTCAACAACCCCGATGCGCTGTTGGTTCTGCTGCTGACCACCGCCGCATACTGCGCGACACGCGCGGTACAGGCAGCGTCGTGGCGCTGGCTGCTGCTCGTCGGCGCGGTGACTGGCGCGGCCTTCCTCACCAAGATGCTCCAGGCATTCCTGGTCATACCCGGCTTCGTGGCTGCGTATCTCTTTCTCGCGCAAACGAGTTGGCGCAACCGGGTGCTACACGTCGCCGTGGCCGCCTGCGCGCTCATCGCATCGGCCGGGTGGTGGGTCGTGATCGTAACGCTGATTCCTGCGCAGTCCCGGCCCTACGTGGGAGGTTCCACCGACAACACCGTGCTCGACCTCGCATTCGGCTACAACGGCATCAGCCGCATCGTCGGCGCCGAACCCGGTGCCAACACCTTCCGATCCATGAACACCTCGACGGGGCTGCACCGGCTGTTCATGTCGGAGATGGGCAACGAGATCTCGTGGCTGTTGCCGGTCGCACTCTTCGCGATCGGCTTCGGCGCATACGCCTGGACACGTGGACGTCTCGACCACGCCGAACGGGCGGCCCTGGTGATCTGGGGCGGCTGGCTGCTCGTCACTGCGGCGGTATTCAGCTTCATGACCGGCATGGTGCATCCGTACTACACCGTCGCGCTCGCTCCCGCGGTTGGCGCACTCGTCGGCCTAGGGGCGGTGTGGGCGTGGCGTGACCGCGCGCTCTTGGGAAGTAGGTTCGCGCTGGCAGGCATGCTCGGGCTCGCTGGGGCGTGGTCGGCAATACTGCTGCACCGCAATCACTTCGGACCGCACTGGCTACCGTGGCTCGTGGTCTCGACCTGCGTGGGCGCAGCGGTGGTAGTCGTCTTCATCGGAGGGATCGCGGCGGCGATCGGCGCGGCGGCGGCGGTCGTTGGCACCGTCGCCTTCTCACTGGCCACCGTAGGGACACCGCACCACGGAACGGTCCCGCTCGCCGTCGGCAGATCGGTGGGCGACAAACCCCCGGACCGTGCACTCGCCGACCTGCTGAGGGCCACCCACACCCCGTGGTCGGCGGCGACCAACGGATCACAATCAGCGGCGAACCTGGAAATCGCATCGGGGACTTCGGTGATGGCGATCGGCGGTTGGAGCGGCGACCCCGTGCCGACCCTCGATCAATTCGTCGACGACGTCCGTGCGGGAAGGGTCAGCTACTACGTGGAGGCGGGCAAGGGCGGCGCCGCCCAGCCGCACGGGCGCATCATCTACGCCGAGAACCACGGCACGGCGCACACGCGTGAGATCGCGGACTGGGTCGCGACGCACTACCCCGCGACGACGATGGGCGACTCGCTCGTATATCGCCTCGGCTAGGGCGATACCATCGCCCGTGCCCGTTTCGGAGCCCAGCCCCGACGTTCAAGACCCCGACGTCGAAGCCCCCGTCGATCCTCCCATCCCGATACCCGACGTCCCAGGCGGCGACGTAGGAAGCGGTGGGTTGCCGCGGCGCGTCGACCTCACGTGGGAGCAGAAGCTCATCGTCGACTCGTCGGCGATCGCCGATCTTGGCCTGCGCACCGCCATCGCCTCGATCGTCGGCGCCGCGATGCTGCCACGCGTGCTCCGCGCAGGCAGGTCCGAGATGCGCGCCGAGAACGAATCGCTGCGCTTCTACGCGGAACTGGGTTCGGCAAGGGATCCTAAGCTCTCCTTCCCCGCACCGACCGAATTGCCAAGAGTCGCATCGCGACCCGCCAATCCGGTTGCTGAGTGGATGGCCCACGGACACGTGCGGAACATTCGGTTCAAGAGCAGCTTCGATGCGCTGAATCCAGCCGTGCGCGAGCAGCGACGCGGCTACGCGCGCAACAACGTCGTGCACGCCCAGCATTGGCTGCACGAGGACGGACCGCACCCGACGCTGTGCCTCATCCATGGCTTCATGGGCTCGGCCTACCTCTTCAACGGACTGTTCTTCTCGCTGCCGTGGTTCTACCGTTCGGGCTACGACGTTCTTCTCTACACGCTGCCGTTCCACGGTCGTCGTGCCGAAAAGGGTTCTCCCTACAGTGGATACGGCTACTTCGCCGACGGGTTCTCCGGATTCGCCGAGGCGATGGCCCAGGCGGTACACGATTTCAGATCGGTGCTCGACTATCTCGAGTTCACCGGCGTCGACCGGATTGCCCTCACCGGCATGTCGCTCGGCGGATACACGTCGGCATTGATTGCGGGCGTCGACGATCGGATCCAGGCCGTCATTCCGAACGTCCCCGTCGTTACGCCGGAGTCGGCGTTCGACGACTGGTTTCCCGCCAACATATTGGTCAAGATCGGCAACCGTGTGGCTGGCACCAGCCGCGAATTGTCCGATGCCGCAGCGATGTATCACTCACCGTTGAACTACGCGCCCCTCGTACCCAAGGACCGGCGGCTGATCATCACGGGGTTGGGCGATCGACTCGCACCGCCGGAGCAGGCCGAGAAGCTGTGGGAGCACTGGGATCGTTGTGCGTTCCACTGGTTCCCCGGCAATCACATCCTGCACGTCAGCCAACCGGACTACTTGCGCAGGATGACGCGCTTCATGCGCGACTTCATGTTCACCTGACCTAGAGAAGTCCGCCGCCACCGAGAAGCCCGCCGTGCGGGCCAGGACCCTGGTGCGTCGGGCTGGTCGTGGGCGATGGCGGTCGTGAGGTCGTGCTGGGCGCAGGCTCGCGACTGGGCTTGCTCGTGGCGGTGGTCGGCCGCTGCGACGGTGAGGGTTGAGGCCTTGGCTGGGCAGGCGCGGCCGAGGGCTCCGTGGTGATCTGCGTGCTGATGGGCGTGGGCGCGGGCTCTGTTGGCGGCGCGGACTGAACGACCTGAACGCCCGTCGTCGTCGCGGGTCGGGACGGCGTGATTGGAATCTGAACGCCCGCAGTCGGTTTGGGCCAAAGGGTTAGACCGATGGCGGCTGCACATGCGCCAGAAGCGACGGCGAGCCACAGCCACCATCGACGAGGGGCAGGCGGCGCAGCCACGGCAGAGTCAGCGGCGGGACCGTCGGTGGTCCTGACGTCGTCGTTTGCTACCGTGTCGTCCTCAGTCGGCTGGAACAGGTAACCGAACCGACCAGACGGGCCTCGTCCAGCCACCAGCTGATCGTACTGGCGCAGCCGGCGGCCATGTGCGAGTTCGCTACCTCTTCGTGGACGTCGGCAGCGGGACAGTGTTGCTCGTCGTAGATCAGGGTGATGAACGTCGCCTCGACCCAGGGCGGCGCGCTACACCAGCGGGCGCCCAGTTCTCATCCGCCAGTCGAGATCTTTGAGCAAGATGTTGAACGGGAATTGCCGGACGACGCGCGGCGTCACCCGTGTCGAGGCCCGTAGTACCGCCATCAGAAGGTCAAACTGCTTCTGCCGCTTGTCATCCCACGGCAGGCGCATCTCGTCGCGAAACCGTTGCGGCAGGAATCCGGTGGTGATCAACAGGGCGAAGCCCTCGTGCCAACGCTGAAGCGGTCCAGGCAGCTTTACCCCCTGTATCCGAGCCGCGGCGATCGGATATAGGTAGTCGCGCACGGTGTCGTCGATGTGCACCTTCGCCAGTGACTCCTGCCAATAGGCGTCGAAGGCGGCTCGGTCGGCCGGCCACATCTCTTCGGTCACCTGCAGGGTGGTGCCCAGGGACATGCCCTCGGCGTAGTGGCGGTCGGCGGTCTCGTCGTCCATGTCACCGATGAACGTCCGGTAGGAATCGACCGCGCCCTTGTACAGGCACGCGGCGACCCACAGCTGCAGATCCTTGTCGAATGCGTTGTACTTCACCGGGCTCTCGTCGGTCGAATACACCTGCGCGTGTGCCTTGTTGACTGCACGCCGGTACGCCGCCTTCTGGGTGTCGCTGCCCAAGTTGGCGACGGCCAGATACGTGAACGTGGTTCGCGCTCGCTTGATCGGGTGACGATCGGCACGGCCGCTTTCGACACGGCTCTCCACAACGCCGTAGCCCACGCCAGGCCTGGACAGCTGCATGATCACGTTGGCAGGGCCGAGCAGGAGCGCGATCCCCAGCAGGCCGTCGTCGATGCTCGGTCGACGCTTCAACGACCGCACCGCCGACTTGGCAGGTGCACTGACGGGGCGCTCCACGTGGCTCTCGCTGATCGTCATCGATCTCCCCTTCGACGCAAATGTGCTAACGCGTGTTTCCAGATATTGCCCTCGGTACCTGACGCGTGTCAAGATCGTGCGATGGCACAGGTCCGGCCCTACGCAGGGGTGGAGGCTCCAGAGCGCCTCGCAATGCGCAGGCGCCGGTTCCTCGAAGCAGGCCTCGACCTCGTCGGCCTGGAGGATCCACGGGCGGAGTTGACGGTCCGAGCCATCTGTCGGCGTGCGGGACTGTCGGCGAGGTACTTCTACGAGAGCTTCACCGACAAGGACGAGCTGGTCGCGGCAGTCTTCGACTGGGTACTCGCCGACGTCGCAGCGACGACGCAGGCAGCCGTCGCCGCTGCACCTGCCGCCGAGCAGACCAGGGCTGGCATCACCAATCTGGTCCGCACCGCCGCGGAGGACGCGAGGATCGGCCGATTGTTGTTCGACACGCAGCTGTCCAACCCGGTTGTCGCGCGCAAGCGTGGGGAACTCGGCGGCTTCTTCGCCCTCCTGTCTGGCGAACACCTCACGACCGCCTATCGTCTGCCCGAGAATGCCTGGGTCAAGGCGATCGCGCACTTCGTCGTCGGCGGCGTGGGTCAGACCATCACCGGCTGGTTGTCCGGCGACGTCGACCTCGAGCCCGCGCAGGTCATCGACCAGCTGGTAGCGATCCTCGAGGCGCTCGCCAACCCTGCGCTCGTCAGTCCTGCGATTAGTGCACCCGCACCCGCGGTGAGCGCGGTCGCAGGTGGACAAACCGCTAGTGAGCGGCGGCCACCGCCGGTCGACGGTCGGCTGCCGTCTTCGGCACCGTCACCACGTCGCTCTCGTCGAATTCCTTGATCCAGCAAGCGAACTCGAGCATGATGCCGTCAGGGTCCTGGAAGTAGAACGACCGCACATAGACTCCGGGGTGCAGGGTAGCCGCAACCTGAGCGGGGCTCTCGTCGTGGTTGAGCACTGGTCCGACGCGAACGCCCTTGCCCTTTAGCTTCTTTCGATACTCGCCGAACTTCTCCGCAGGCACGTGAAAGGCGAGATGGTTCAACGACCCGACACCGCTGAGGATCTCACCGATGCCGTTGCCTGCGTCGAAGAAGAAATGCTGACCCATGCCATTGGGCAGGTCCAGCGACTTTGACCAGCGGCATGCCAAGCACGTTCGAATTAGAAGTCCACCGTCTTGGCCATGTCGGCGCATACGAGTGCGACGTGATCAATGCCCCCCGAGTGCGAACTCGGAATTCGTGTTGTTGGGCTTGATCATGTGAGTCCTCGATCCCCGACCGCCACGAGCCTGGCCAAGTCGGAAAACCGAATCTAACATCAGACTCGAGTCGCAGAGGGGCCCTACTGCCAAGGAGACTCGCCGACATGACGAGGAACGCGCCTGCATCAGCGACGCCGGGGGTGACGAGGGAGTTCATCGGCGTCGACTCGACGACGGCAAGGCGCGCAGGATCGGGCGGTCATCCGTGCCAAGGCGTGTACTACCGGGGCGTCGGCCGCAAACCGAAGGTGGCGATGATCGCCACGCACTACCAAATCGACTTCTCCGAGCACTACCTCGCGGAGTACATGGCCACCCGCGGCATCGGCTTCCTCGGCTGGAATACCCGCTTCCGTGGTTTCGAGAGTAGCTTCCTGCTCGACCACGCCCTGGTCGACATCGGCGTCGGCGTGCGTTGGCTGCGCGAGGTGCAACGGGTGGAAACCGTCGTGCTGCTTGGCAATTCGGGCGGTGGCTCGTTGATGGCCGCCTATCAGGCACAAGCGGTCGACCACCACGTGACGCCGCTGGACGGCATGCGTCCCGCGGCGGGACTGGCGGACCTGCCGCCCGCTGACGGGTACATCGCCAGCGCGGCGCACCCGGGTCGCCCGGACGTCCTCACCGCGTGGATGGACGCCTCCGTCGTCGACGAGACCGACGCCGTCGCCAGCGATGCGGCGCTCGATCTGTTCGACCACGAGAACGGTCCGCCTTATTCGGCCGAATTCGTGACCGCGTATCGAGTCGCGCAAGTGGCGCGTAACAACGCGATCACCGACTGGGCCGAGGCTGAGCTCAAACGCGTACGCGCAGCTGGTTTCTCAGATCGACCATTCACGGTCTTGCGCACGTGGGCGGACCCTCGGATGGTGGACCCGACGCTGGAGCCCACCAAGCGACCGCCCAATACCTGTTATGCGGGACTGCCCGTCAACGCCAACCGATCCGCACACGGAATCGCCGCGGCAAGCACCCTGCGTAGCTGGCTGGGAATGTGGAGCCTTCGCCACGCGCAGACCCGCGCCGAGCCGCATCTGGCGCTCATCGAGTGTCCCGCGCTGGTGATCAATGCCGAACAGGACACCGGTGTCTACCCATCGGACGCGAAACGCATCCACGACGCTCTCGCGAGCACCGACAAACAGCTGTGCTCGATCGATTCGGATCACTACTTCACGACCCCGGGGGCGCGCAGCGAGCAGGCCGATACCATCGCGAGGTGGATCGCAAAGCACTGGCGTTAGCGTGAGAGTCCTCGCTCATTTCACCCCTGGCGAGCAAGTGTTGGCATTCCTTGCGCCACAAGCTGATTGGCTAGACGTCCAGTTCTGCGGCGAGGACGACGACGCCACGTTCTACGGTGAATTGCCCCAAGCCGACGTCATCTGGCACGTCCTGCGGCCGCTGAGTGCCGAGGATCTGGCGCGCGCGACCCGGTGCCGGTTGGTGCACAAGCTCGGGGCCGGGGTGAACACCATCGACGTCGATGCCGCAACCGAGCGGGGCATCGCGGTTGCCAACATGCCTGGCGCCAACGCGCCGTCGGTCGCCGAGGGCGCCGTCCTTCTCATGCTCGCCGCGCTTCGCAGGCTGCCGGTGTTGGACCGCGCGACGCGGGCTGGCGCCGGGTGGCCGTCGGACCCGACTCTCGGCGAGACGGTGCGTGACATCGGTGGCTGCACGGTCGGACTCGTCGGCTACGGGAACGTCGCCAAGCGGGTGGAGACCATCGTGTCTGCGATGGGCGCGAACGTCCTCCACACCAGCACCCGCGATGACGGACATTCCGGCTGGCGCAGCCTCGACGACCTACTCGACGCCAGCGACATCGTCTCGCTGCACCTACCCCTGACGCGTCAAACGAAGGACCTCATCGACGCCAACGCGCTTACGCGGATGGGCGAGCACGCGGTCATCGTGAACACCTCACGCGGGGCGATCATCGACGAGTCGGCGCTCGTCGATGCCCTAAGGGAAGGACGCCTCGCCGCCGCGGGCCTTGACGTCTTCGCCGTCGAACCCGTGCCCGCCGACAACCCGCTGCTGACGCTCGGCAACGTCGTGGTGACCCCGCACGTCACGTGGTACACCCTCGACACGATGCGTCGCTATCTTGCCGAGGCCGTCGACAACTGCGAACGTCTCCGCGACTCCCAGCCCTTGGCCAACGTCGTCAACGGCGTCGACCGATGAAGTGGACGTGGTTGATGGTGCCGCTGCTGGTCGCCTTCGCTCTGACTGCATGCCGATCCGACTCCTACGACGCAAAGACCTGTGGGCCGGTGACCTACCCGGAGACCCAGACGGTCGGCGTAGTGACGATCGACAAGGGCACTCTGTCCTGCACGGACGCCAGGGCCGTGATCGATCGGTTCCTGAGCGATCCCAAGCGGGCAGGCAACACCG
>Ga0207658_10000103_pt1 | contig 93261 bp, 79 predicted proteins | sample KBSS33metaG_FD_184322 | JGI IMG/M metagenome (GOLD analysis project Ga0207658, IMG submission 184322) | Switchgrass rhizosphere microbial communities from Kellogg Biological Station, Michigan, USA - KBS S3-3 metaG (SPAdes) (version 2) | ecosystem: Host-associated > Plants > Roots > Rhizosphere...
GCCGGTTTCGGGCGGGGCGATATTGCCCGGGCGGGACAGCTCAGCGTCATGGTCGGAGGCCCGACCCCTATTCTCGCACGGTGCCGACCGGTGCTTGACAGTTTTGCAGGAATGATCGTGCACCTGGGTCCGCTCGGATCGGGGCAATATGCCAAGTTGATCAACAACGCCCTGCTTTCAGCCCAGCTCGCGCTTGCCGATCAGGCTCTCGGCACCGGGGCATCGCTGGGCCTGGATCGCGCAGCGCTTGCGAAACTACTCCTATCGTCCAGCGGCCGCAGCTACGCCATCGAACTGATCCAGACCTTCGGCACGCCGGCGCTGTTTCCTGGCACCAATTTGCTGCGCAAGGACGTCGGATTGCTCGACGCGCTCGTTCGGGAACGCGCGATCGATGCCAGCGCGCTGATCCGCACCGGCAATCTGTTTTTCGAATCCAGCCAGCACGATTAGCAGCCCTGTTCGCGGGCGGGTCTTCAGCCGGCCAGCGAGAGCTTGATTCCCACTCCGGTCACGCATGCGGACTCGTCGGATAACAGGAAAGCGATGACCTTGGCCGCCGCCTCCGGCTTCACCCAGGCGGCGGTATCCGCTTCGGGCATGTCGTGGCGATTCGTCGGGGTGTCGATGATCGTCGGTAGCACGGCGTTGACGCGTATGCCTTTGTCCCGCAATTCGTCCGCCAAGCCCTGCGTCAGAGCCGTCACGCCGGCTTTCGATGCGGCATAGGGCGCCATGCCCATCGCCGCATCGGCAGCCGCGGCGGCGCCGACGTTGACGATCGCACCGCCAGCCGAGAGATGAGAAAGCGCCGCCTTGGACGAAATGGCGGCGGTGCGCAGATTCATGCCATACATTCGGTCCCAACTCTCGATGGACCCGTCAGCCACAGTTTCCCAAAGGAAACCGCCCGCTACGTTGACCACGCCGTCCAGGCCGCCCAGCGCCTGGGTCGCCCGGGCATATGCCGTGGTGACCGCCGCCTGGTCAGCTAGGTCGACGCCGCCGAATGTCGGGTATTCAGAACTGTCCGGGGCCGGCGCCAGATCCACTGCGGCGACGCTGTGGCCGTGCATCGACAAATGGCCGCAGACGGCTCGACCGAGCGCACCCAAACCCCCGGCAACAATGATCTTCAGTGACATGATCTTCCCTTCCTTCTTGCGTCCACGCCCTTTGGCGCCAGCCTTCTCCATGATAGTAGCGACCTGTTTGCCGCCCGGACATCGGCAATCACGCGCAACTTGACCGAGTACGGGAGGACCGCCATGAACTGTCGGCATGACTAACATTCAATTCGATACGCGGGCTTTCCGGGACGTCCTCGGAACCTATCCCACCGGAGTATGCGTCGTCACTGCCCGGAATGCGGAAGGCCGACGATTTGGCCTTGTCGTGGGATCCTTCACCTCCATCTCGCTCGATCCGCCTCTTGTCGGCTTCTTCCCCGACAAGCGGTCGCAGACCTGGCCGGCGATCGAGCAGACGGGCCGTTTCTGCGTGAATGTGCTTGGTTCTCACCAACTCGACCTGTGTCGCCGATTTTCAGCCAAAGGCGACGACAAGTTTGGCGATCTGGCGCATCTTGCGTCACCTTCCGGCCAGCCGCTGCTGGACGACGCCCTGGCATGGATCGACTGCAGCGTCGAGCGTGTCGTGGAAATCGGCGACCATTGGCTGGTCGTGGGCGCGGTCGAGGCGCTTGGCATGCAGGGGGATCGTGGCCCGCTGCTGTTTTTCCGCGGCGCCTATCATGACGCGGTACAACTGCTGACGGATTGATCGCGGGTAAGGGGCCGTATGGCCCCACATGCGCTGTGTTGCTCGGATCGACATGAAGGCGCACATGCTTAGCGTGCCGTTCGATGGAGAGGACAGTCATGGGCCTGCTGGATGCCAAGACAGTGCTGATCACCGGAGCCGGTAACGGCATCGGACGGGAATGCGCGCTGTGCGGGACGCAATCGCGGAAATCCGAGCAGCCGGTGGGCAAGCCGTTGCCAACGTCGAACCAGTCGCCGATCTCGCAGCGACAGCGAGGATGGTCGAACAGGCTTGCGATGTTTTCGGTGGTCAGAACGCCATCATTCACTCGGCCGGGATCGTCCGTCGTTCAGCTGCCAAGGACATGAGAACGATCTTTGTCGCCAGCAAGGCGGGCGATTATGTTGTCGGATCGACCCTGCCAGCGGAAGGAGGCTTTGCGTCCGCTCGCCTTCCGGTTTCGCATTGATGGGCCGGGTGGTTGTAGCGGGTGGGAGGAGAGGCACATCCTGTGCAGGAGAGCTTCACGAATGGATGACGACATGACGGCGGAGAGCAGTTTGGCAAAGATAAATCTTCCCCCGAAAAAATATTTGGGCGGCAGTATGAACAGGGTCATTCGTCTCGCCGCGCGGGCCGGTGAGGTTCGCGCGACCGTGGAGGACGACTTCCATCATTTCCGGGTGGTCGTTCAGCATGACGGGCATCGGGTTCTCAAGGCGTTCAGCGATGCGCGGCGTTCGCCCTACACGCTCTGCCCGGCGGCGGGAGGGCGGCTCGCCGCACTGGTGGGCCAATCCCTGACGACCGACCTGACCGCTTTGACGGGGGAGATCGACGCGCGAAATCAATGCACGCATCAGTTCGATCTTGCCTGCCTTGCCGTGGCGATAGCCGCGCGGGGAGCGAGCCAACGTCGCTATCATGCCATCGTCCATGATTCGCGCGGCAGCGACACTCTCGCGACCCTGGATCGCGATGACGAGCGGGTTCTGGAATGGGAGATGGATGGCGACACGATCCTGTCGCCCTCACCGTTCAGCGGCAGGAGCATCGGCACGGGATTCACGGGTTTCGTGGCGCGTGAACTGAACCATGAGGAGGCCGAAGCGGCCTTGGTCCTGCGGCGCGCCGCTTTCATCACGTCCGGCCGTGGCATTTCGGATTGGGTCGATTCATTGCCGCATGCGATGATCACAGGGGGGTGCTGGGTCCAACAGCCGGAGCAGCATCGGGACGCATTGCGCAACAAGGGCTCGACGCTGGATTTCACCGGGCGTGTAAATGAACTGACCAAGGATGACGACGCCTGGCTCGACTGGGTCGAGCCGGTCTGAATCCGCGGGCTGGCAACAGCAGGCGAGGACCGGATGAGGCGCCATCGGCCCACATGTGCGTTCGCTCCCGCCAGCACGGGTTATCGGACGACGTTTTGAGGATGAACCAGCATGGCTTCCATCGCGGAACAAAATTCCGGCACAGGCGCGGTACGCGAGCCGCATCGCTTTGACGAGGCTGCGCTCGCCCGCTGGATGACCGCCAATGTCGAAGATTATGCCGGGCCGCTGACCGTCGAACAGTTTAACGGTGGCCAGTCCAATCCTACCTACAAGCTGGTGACGCCCCGGCGGACTTATGTCATGAGGCGCAAGCCCCCTGGCATTCTGGTCAAGGGCGCGCACGCCGTGGACCGCGAGGCCCGGGTTCTTACCGCTCTGCATGGCGCCGGCTTTCCAGTGGCAAAGGTCCATGGGCTGTGCACCGACGACGCGGTCATCGGCACATCCTTCTACATCATGGCCATGGTCGAAGGGCGGATAATCTGGGACGCCACCTTCCCTGACGTCTCCCGAGAGGAACGGCCCGCTTATTTCGATGCGATGAACGCGACCATCGCTGAGCTTCATGACATCGATCCTGAAACCGTTGGCCTTGGCGACTATGGCAAGCCGGGCGACTATTTCGCGCGTCAAATCTCGCGCTGGTCACGCCAGTATCTGGAAGACACGGACGCAGGTCGCGACCCATTGATGGACCGTCTGATCGAATGGCTGCCGGCGAATATCCCGGCATCGGACGACGTCGCCGTCGTTCACGGCGATTTCCGGTGCGACAACATGATCTTCCATCCTACTGAGCCCCGAGTGCTCGCGGTGCTCGACTGGGAACTGTCCACGCTGGGCCATCCGCTCGCCGACTTTGCTTACCATGCCATGATGTATCGCATGCCGCCCCACATCGTCGCTGGGCTGGCGGGCGCCAACTTGGGTGCGCTCAACATCCCCAGTGAAGACGACTATGTGACCGCCTATGCAAGGCGCACGGGACGCGAAAGCATTGCGAGCTATGACTATGCCGTCGCCTTCAATTTCTTCAGACTTGCGGCGATCTTCCATGGCATCATGGGACGGGTGATCCGGGGCACTGCCGCCAATGCATTGGCCAAACAGCGCGTGGCCATCCTGCCCGAACTGATCGGCATCGCCTGGGCACAGGCAGAGCGCGCAGGCGCGCGTTGAACGGGCGACTGAAGACCAACTGAAAATGACTGAGTGATCGTCATCTAGGGCGTTGCGCCGACCATCTGGCCGTGCAAGGGAGGCGGAAACATGTTCGAGCCTACAGGAGAGAGTCAGTGAGCAGCGTAGGTACCTTCACGATCGAGGACGGTGTCGGCATCATCACGATCGACTCGCCGCCCGTGAATGCGCTGGGCATCAATGTGCGCCGCGCGTTGCAGGAAGGGTTTGAAACCTTAGACGCCAACGACGAGGTCAAGAGCATCGTGCTGATCTGTGGCGGCCGCACCTTTTTCGCCGGGGCCGACATTTCCGAATTTGGCAAGCCCATGCAGCAGCCCGATCTCGTCGGAACACTGAAGCTGATAGAGAATGGGTCCAAACCCGTCGTCGCCGCGATCCACGGCACCGCCCTAGGGGGCGGCTATGAAGTGGCGCTGACCTGCCATTATCGTGTCGCAGTGCCTTCGGCGAAGGTCGGTCTTCCCGAAGTCAAGCTCGGTCTGCTGCCCGGCGCCGGTGGCACCCAGCGCCTGCCGCGCATTACCGGCGCGGCCATCGCGCTGGACATCATCGTCGGGGGCGACCCGGTGCCCGCGCGCAGGGCGCTGGAACTGGGCATGATCGATGCGCTGGTGGAAGAGGGCAGGTTGCGCGAGGAAGCGATAGCCTTTGCTCGCAAGGTCGTCGCCGAGGGAAGGCCGCTCGAACGGGTTCGTGACCGGCAGGACAAGGTGGACCCGGACAAGGGCAATAACGCCCTGTTCGACGATTACCGGCGCAAGAACGCCAAGGCTATCCGGGGTTTCAAGGCGCCCGAGAACATCATCTTGGCGATCCAGGCAGCGGTCGAACTTCCGTTTGAAGAAGGTACCAAGCGGGAGCGCGAGCTGTTCAGGGAGCTGCAAAGCTCGACGCAATCGGCCGCTCAGCGTTACTACTTCTTCGCCGAGCGCCAAGCCGCCAAGGTTCCCGACGTACCGTCCGACACCCCGACGCTGCCGATCGATACCGTCGGCATCATCGGCGCCGGGACGATGGGCGGCGGCATTGCGATGAACTTCCTGAATGCGGGTATTCCGGTGACGCTGGTCGAAATGACTCAGGAGGCGCTGGATCGCGGTACTTCGGTCATCCGCAAGAACTACGAGGCGAGCGCGCGCAAGGGTCGCCTGAGCGAGGAAGACCTCGAGAAACGGATGAAGCTGATCAACCCCGCGCTGGGGTTGGAGGCGCTGTCCAGCGTCGATCTGATCATCGAGGCCGTCTTCGAGCAGATGGAAGTCAAAAAGGAGATTTTCTCCAAGCTAGACGCAATCGCCAAGCCGGGGGCCATGCTGGCCAGCAACACCTCCTACCTCAACATCGACGAGATCGCATCTGTTACCTCGCGTCCGGAATCGGTGCTGGGGCTGCACTTCTTCTCGCCGGCCAACGTGATGCGGCTGCTGGAAGTGGTGCGGGGTGCCAAGACGAGCAAGGACGTGATCGCCACCGGCATGGCGCTTGCCAAGAAGATCGGCAAGGTGCCGGTGCTTTCGCGCGTCGGTCACGGCTTCATCGCCAATCGCGTGCTCGGCCCGCGCAAGGACAACGCCGCGGCGTTGATCCTGGAGGGGCCGACGCCGACGGACGTCGATCAGGCGATCTATGACTACGGCTTTGCCATGGGGCCCTTCCAAATGATCGACCTGGTCGGGCTTGACGTGATCGGGCGGGACGAGACGGAGCGGACCATTCGCGGCGACCTTGTCAAGGCGGGTCGCCTTGGCCAGAAATCGGGCGGCGGCTTCTACGACTATGACGAGAACCGCCAGGCGACCGTTTCGCAGGCTGCCCTTGATATCATCGCGGACTACGCCAAATTCAAAGGTGTGACTCCGACAGGCACGATCCCGGCCGAAGACATCGTCGCCCGACTGCTTTATCCCGTCGTGAACGAGGGGGCCAAGGTGCTGGAGGAAGGGATTGCCTCACGCGCGTCCGACATCGATGTGGCTTGTATTCTGGGATATAACTGGCCCGTCTACACGGGCGGCCCCATGTTCTGGGCTGACACGGTCGGATTGGACAAGATCGTGGCGAAACTCGAGCAATTGGAAAAGGAACATGGCGCCGCTTTCAAACCGGCCGCGCTCCTGAAGGAAAAGGCTGCATCGGGCGGCAGCTTTACACGCTGATCGGCCGGACCCGTGAATGTCCGGCACATCATGCTGCTTGAAAAATCTGGAGATGCTTTATGGCTGATGCGTTCATCATCGATGCGGTTCGTACCCCTCGCGGGATAGGAAAGCCGGGGAAGGGCGCGCTGGCGCACCTTCACCCCCATGACCTTGGCGCGGCCCTGCTCGCGGCGCTCAAAGAGCGGAACGGCATCAAGACCGACGAAGTCGATGACATCATCTGGTCCACCAGCACCCGCAAAGGCCCCCAGGGAGGCAACGTAGGCCGCCTGTCGGCGCTTGCCGCCGGCTATGACGTCAAGGTGAGCGGCACGACGCTGGACCGTGCCTGCGGTGGCGGCGTCACCGCTGTCAATCTGGCTGCGGCGCAGATCATTTCCGGCATGGAGGATTGCGTGATCGCCGGCGGCACCGAAATGATGTCCGTCATGCTGTCAGAGATGCAGCTCGAAATGGCGGCGGGCATGAAGCAGTACGATCTCGGCTCGGGTAACGAGCATCTCCAGCAATTGCACCCGCAGTCGAACCAGGGCGTCGCGGCCGACGCCATTGCCGCGATCGAGGGCTTCACGCGCGAAGAGCTCGAAAAGGCGGGCTTTGAAAGCCAGCAGCGCGCCGCCGCGGCGATCCGGGAAGGCCGTTTCGATCGCTCGATCATTACGGTGCGCGACCATGACGGCAATGTGGTGCTGGATCATGATGAATATCCGCGCCCCGACACGACGCTGGAGGGCATGGCGGAACTCAAGCCGGCGTTCGGCAAGGTTGCGGATATGCCGCTCGGCATTGGCGATGAAACAGCGCGGCAGGCCATAAACCGCCGCTATCCCGATGTCGAGATCAAGCCGGTTCACCATGTCGGCATCTCGTCGGGCGTCGTGGATGGCGCCGGCGCGGTGTTGCTTGCGTCCAAGGCCTATGCGGACAAGATGGGCTGGAAGCCGCGCGCGCGGATCGTCGCCACCGCCAATGTCGGTGACGATCCGACGCTGATGCTCAACGCGCCCGTTCCGGCCGCCCGGAAGGTGCTTCAAAAGGCGGGGCTGACGGTCGACGACATTGACCTGTGGGAAATCAATGAGGCCTTTGCCGTCGTGTCCGAAAAGTTCATCCGCGACCTTGGGCTCGACCGCAGCAAGGTCAACGTCAACGGCGGAGCAATGGCGCTCGGCCATCCGATCGGCGCCACCGGCGCCATCCTGATTGGCACCCTGCTCGATGAACTGGAGCGCACCGGCAAGAAGCGCGGGCTGGTGACCATGTGTGCGGCGGGCGGCATGGCCCCCGCGATCATCATCGAGCGCGTGGACGCCTGAGCGCGTCCGACCAAGCTGAACGAGAAGGAATGACATGGCTGAGGCATATATCTGCGACGCTGTCCGCACGCCTGTCGGCAAGCTCAACGGGTCGCTCGCGAGCGTCAGACCGGATGATCTGGCGGCCATTCCCGTCAGGGAACTGGTGCGAAGAAATCCATCGGTCGACTGGCAGGCCGTCGATGACGCGATCCTGGGCTGCGCCAACCAGTCCGGCGAGGACAACCGTAATGTCGCCCGCATGGCGGTGCTGCTCGCGGGGCTTCCCGTTGAGGTGCCAGGCAGTACGGTCAACCGCCTGTGCGGTTCCGGGCTGAACGCGGTCGGTATCGCTGCTCAGGCGATCCGATCGGGTGACGCGGAGATCATCATTGCCGGCGGCGTGGAAAGCATGACCCGCGCGCCTTATGTGTTGGGCAAGGCGGGCAGCGCGTTCGATCGCGCCCAGAAGATCGAGGACACGACGCTGGGCTGGCGCTTCATCAACCCGGCGATGAAGGCGGCCTACGGCGTCGATACCATGCCGCAGACGGGCGAGAATGTCGCCGAGCAGTGGAATGTGACGCGCGAGGAGCAGGATGCCTTCGCCTTTCGCAGCCAGGAAAAGGCGGCGACGGCGCAGGCCAGCGGACGTTTCGCCGAGGAAATCGTCGCGGTCTCCATCGCGCAGACGAAAGGCGAACCGATCATCTTCGACCGGGACGAGCATCTGCGGGCGACCAGCCTGGAGGCGCTAGCTGCATTAAAGCCGGTGGTGAAGCCCGACGGCACGGTGACGGCGGGCAATGCGTCGGGCCTGAACGACGGGGCGGCGGCTATGCTGGTCGCTTCGGAGGCCGCGGCGACGCGGCATGGTCTGACGCCGCGCGCGCGGGTGGTCGCCATGGCGTCGGCCGGTGTCGCTCCGCGCATCATGGGCGTGGGACCCGTCGGTGCGGCCAAAAAGCTGCTGGCCCGGACCGGCTTAGTGATGGCCGACTTCGACGTGATAGAACTCAATGAGGCGTTTGCTTCGCAGGCCGTGGCGACCTTGCGCGACCTTGGTGTGGATCCTGCCGACGATCGGGTCAACCCCAACGGGGGCGCGATCGCTCTGGGCCATCCGCTGGGCATGTCTGGCGCGCGCATCACCTTGTCCGCCGTGCGGGAACTGGAACGCACGGGCGGCCGCTATGCGCTCGCCTTCATGTGCATTGGCGTGGGCCAGGGTATCGGGCTGATTCTGGAGCGGGTCTGACCGCTCCGTTGCTTCGGCAAGGCCGCATTGATCGGTGCTTTCTAAAATCGGGATATGTCAGACCGCCGTGACCGGCCCCCGGATTTGATCGCTCGTTTCATCCATGCGCCTGCCTGGGCGATGGCGGTTCCGCCGGATATGGGCATGTCGGCGTGGAACAGGGGCCATGCGTGGACCTGATCCTTCCAAACATTCAACTGCACGTGAGTACCCGCCAGCGCCAGTTTGCGAGCGAAGGCGAAGGAGTCCTCCAGCAATGCCTCGGCTCCTCCAGCTTGAATCAACGTTATGGGGAAGTCCTTTAGGTCGGCGAAGATGGGCGAGATTTTTGGGTGCGAGGGATGTTCATTGCCGCGATAGGCCTTGCTCCAAGCTTGGATCGCATCGGTAGCCAGAAGCGGGTCTTTATCAAGCGTGTAGCCAGGATGTGGTGTGCGCGGCCCAAGATCGAGCCACGGACTGAGCAGATAAACGCCAGCCGGCATGGGAAGGCCCGCTTCAGCCGCGAGAAGAAGCAGGGCGACCGTGACGTTACCGCCTGCTGAGTCGCCGGCAACGATGATTCGTTCAGGCGCGATGCCCTGATCGAAGAGAAAGCGGTAGTTCGCCAGCGCATCGTTGATCCCGGCTGGGAAGGGCCGCTCCGGCGCGAGGGAATAGGCCATGTTGAAGGCAACCAGTCCGGCCGCCTCGGCCAGTCGTGCGACGAGGTGTCGATGCGCGGCCGGGCTGCCGAACACATGCCCGCCGCCATGGTGATAAAGTATGGCGCCCGTCGCGTCCGCTCCCTTGGGCTCGATGCGCTCGCCCGTGATGCCAGCGGCTTGGAGTGGCTCTACCGCACAATCAGCCGGTAGCGGAATCGTCGCGTTTTCGATTTCGGCATTGCGCCGCAACTCGGTCAAGGTGGTCGATCGCGCCATGGGACGCTCCGGCCAGCCCGCGATGAACATCGCGAGTTCGCGCTCCGCAGCCCTCGTCATAGGCTGCGGTAGCGCTGGGGCATGACCCCCAGTCGTGCTATCGCTTCCCGATACTCGCGCGCGAACTGGTTCACCCGCTCTGCCGCCGGGACCACTTCCGTCACCGCGCCGATGCCCTGGCCGCACCCCCAGATGTCGCGCCACGGCTTGGCTTCCCCACCGCCATCCGGATTGAAGTTCATGGATGAGGGGTCGGCGCTGGGCAGATTGTCCGGATCCAGCCCGGACGCAGCGATGCTGGGCTTCAAGTAATTGCCGGGAACACCGGTGAAGAGGCTGGAATAGACGATGTCTTTCGATGAGCATTCGGTAATCATCTGCTTGTAGAGATCGTCGGCGACGGCTTCCTGCGTGGCGATGAACGGTGAGCCGATATAGGCGAGGTCAGCGCCCATGGCCTGAGCCGCGACGATGCTGCCCCCTGAAGCGATAGTCCCGGACAGGGCCAGCGGGCCGTCGAACCACGCCCTGATCTCCTGAACGAGCGCGAAGGCCGATGTGGTTCCTGCATGGCCGCCCGCGCCGCTGGCGACGGCGATGATGCCGTCCGCCCCCTTGGCGATCGCCTTGCGCGCGAAGACGTCGTCGATGACGTCGTGCAGTACCATGCCGCCATAAGAGTGGACTGCCCCATTCACATCTTCCCGCGCGCCCAGCGACGTGATGACGATGGGCACGCGATATTTGACGCACAAGGCCAGGTCCTCGTAGAGTCGCGTGTTGGTGCGGTGAACGATCAGGTTGACGGCGAACGGCGCCTGTTCCTCCGTCAGTTCCGTGTTCAGTCGTTGCAGCCATTGTTCCAGCACGCCCGAAGGCCGCGCGTTCAGGGAGGGGAATGCCCCGATCATCCCGGCGCGACAGGTAGCGATCACCAGATCGGGCTGGGAAATGATGAACAGCGGCGACGCGATGGCTGGAACCGACAGGCGGCGTTCGATTGACGAAGGAAGGGACATGGATCGAGCCTCCAGAAGGTAGTCGGCTGGCGAAATGACTGATTAAAGCGGGCAGTCCTTCGGAAAGACCGGCTTGCGGCGTTCGCGGAATGAGGCAAGACCTTCTTGCGCCTCGGGGCCGGTAAAGCCCAGAAATTCGAGCGCGAGCGAGGCGTCGAAGGTGGGCCCCATCTGACGTAGCCAGTTGTTGAGCGAATATTTCGTCCAGCGGATAGCGCTCTGCGCGCCATTGGCCAGTCTTTCCGCCAGAGCCAAAGCGGTCGCGTCCAGTTCTTCGTCATCGACGGCCTTGGAGATCAGCCCGATGCGTTCGGCCTCTTCTCCGGAAAGTGGATCGCAAAGGAGCAGATAATATTTCGCACGGGCCAGGCCACAGAGCAGCGGCCACACCATGGCGGCATGATCGCCTGCCGCCACCCCAAGACGCGTGTGCCCATCGATGATTTTGGCATTCTTGCTGGCGATAGAAATGTCTGCAAGTAGTCCGCACACTAGGCCAGCGCCTACGGCCGGTCCGCGCATGGCGCTGATGACCGGCTTGGAGCAATTGATGATGTTGTAGACGATGTCCTTGGCTTCCTTCCAGATCTGGGCACGGATGTTGAAATCTGTCGTTATGCCCTCGATCATGTCGAAGTCCCCACCAGCGGAAAACGCCTCGCCCTCGCCCGTGAGGATAGCCACCGACACATTGGGGTCGGCATCGATGTCGCGCCAGACCGCGCCCAGTTCCCCGTGCATCCGAATGTCGGCGGAATTGAGGCTTTCGGGGTTGTGCATGACGACCCGCAACACCCCCGGTGCCGGCGTTTCAAAACGGAGTCGCTGATAACTGCTGTAGCGTTCCAGCATGATGAAGTTCCTTGTCGTTATGATCCAAAGACATACGAGTCTGGCAACAGGCCAGGACTTACTGAAACTCCAGGTTGGTGCGGCCTGAGAGAAGCCCCTGTGCGATGGAGCGATACTGGATTTCCGTCGCGCCTTCGGCAATCTGGTTGAGCTTCGACATGAACCATGCGTCGATCAGCTTCGTTTCATTGGCTATGCCCATACCACCGTGGATTTGCATGCATTTGCTGAAGATCTCATGGCAGTTCTGCGTGACGAAGGCCTTGACCATCGAGACTTCGTCACGGACGTCTAAGCCTTGATCGACCTTACCCGCGGCGTCGAGCGACATGGCGCGCCCGGCGTACATCTTCATGGCATTTTCCGCGAGATAGGTCTGAACGGCCTGGTGTTCGCCGATTGGTTTGCCGAAGGTTCGGCGGACCTTGGCATAGTCGATGGTCTTTTCCATCGCCCAGCGGGCGAAGCCCAGGTTCCGGGCGGCGTTCGATAGCCGGCCGTGGCGGACGCCGAGCATGGCGAGAGCGAAGCCCTTGTCCAGTTCACCGACACGATAGGTGTCGGGTACGCGGACGTTGTCGAACGCGAGGATGCCTTCGTCGCCGCCGATCTGTCCAAAGATCCTGACGATCCCGGCGAGGCTGTAGCCCGGTGTGCTGGTAGGGACATAGAAGCACGTCACGCCGCCCTTGCGCTGGGCGAACAGTTCCTTGTTGGTGACCGCATAGACCATGATGAAGTCAGCGGTCGGCGACCAAGAGGTCCATTGCTTGGTGCCATTGATGATCCAGTGATCGCCATCGCGCACGGCGGTGGTGCGCATCATCCAACTGTCGGACCCGGCGTCGGGCTCCGACAGGCCGAAGGCGCCCTGGAGCTTGCCGCACGCGAGGTCGCCCATCACCTCGGCCTGCAGTTCGGGGGAGGCATGTGCCCACACCTCATGGGGACCGCTGGTAAAGTGCGACAGCACCGAATAGGGCAGCAGATTATAGGGCGGGCCATAACGGTGGTGGAGCATCTCGAAGGCAAGGAACCATAGACGCACGCCGAGTTCGGAACCGCCGAGCTTTTCCGGACAGAACATGGTGTAGTAGCCCGCACGGGCGGATGCTTCACGCACCTTGCGCCGAGCTTCGGTGATGCGGGCGGATTCCTTGCCGCTTTCTTCCCAATAAAGCCGCTGGTCTGCGAACAGCTTATCGACCGAGCGCTGGATTGGCATCACCTCGCTCTCGACGAACTTTATCAAACCGTCGAGGATTTCGGTCTCTTCGGATGTGGTGGACAGGGTAGGGGATTGCATGGCTGTCCTCTCCTAACTTCCATATATCAGTATTATTCGTACCATCTAACTGGCTAAGCCGCTTCAGTGCCAAGCCTGGAGTGGCACGCGGCGACATATTCGCGCTTTAATCCGTCGATGACCTCGCGCACCGGATGCACATCGTGAATCGCGCCCACGCCCTGCCCGGCGGTCCAGATGTCTCGCCAGGCCTTGGCTTCATGGTTAAACTCTTCGCCAAGGTCGATATGGTCCTTGGTCGGCAGATTGTCGGGATCCATGCCGTTATCGACGATGCTCTGCCGCAGCATGTTGGCCGGGATTCCCGAAAAAGCTGGGGTGTAGACCAACTCGGTAGGACCTGCGTCCACCAGCATCTGCTTGTAGGACGCGCTCGCCATGCTTTCCTTGGTGGCGATGAACCGGGTGCCCATATAGGCGAAATCAGCCCCCAAGACCTGTGCCGCGTGAACGGAACGGCCGTCGGATATGCAGCCGGCCAGAGCGACAGCACCATCATAGAATTCACGCACCTGGGGCAGGAAAGCGAAGGGGTTTATCACGCCCGCATGACCTCCGGCACCGCCGCAAACCAGGATGATCCCATCGACTCCGGCGGCGACCGCTTTCCTCGCCCAGTCGGGCGTGGTGACATCGTGAAAGACCAAGCCGCCATAACCGTGCACCGTTTTCACGATGTCGCTGGGGTTGCCGACGCTGGTGATGACCAACGGCACCTTATATTTTTCCACCAGCGCCATGTCTGCGTCGAGACGCTTGTTGGTCTTGTGGGCGATGATGTTGACCCCATAGGGCGCCGCCTTGCGGTCGGGATGAGTGCTGCCGTGATCGGCGAGGGCGTCGCTGATCTGGACGAGCCAGTCCTCGAACGCTTCGACCGTGCGTAGGTTGAGGGACGGGAAGGTGCCCAGTACACCTTCCTTGCAGCAATTGATCACCAGGTCTGGTCCTGACACGAGGAACAACGGCGCCGCGATGATCGGGATCGCCAGACGACTGTTAAGCTCGCTTGCAACACTCATTACCGGTTCATCCTTCGCTGCGCGCGGACATTGTCCCTCAATCAGATGAGGCAGTTACAATTGCGTCGAAGCGCGATTGCCGCCTTGCCTAACGGCTGATAGATAGGTTAAACGCGAAGCGCAAGGGCCGCTCAGGAGTGTAGAGGATGATTGAACAGCCTTTCCTGGCAGATGAGTATAGGGAGCTGCGCGAGCAGGTTCGCCGTTTCGTGCGTGCAGAGATAACGCCCTATGGCGATGCCTGGGAGAAGGAAGGCCGCGTCCCGCGCGAATTGCTGCTCAAGATGGGCGAATTGGGTTTCCTCGGTCTGCGCGCGCCGGCACGGCATGGCGGCAGCGGTCTCGACGTGTTGGGCTGGGTGGTCCTGGCGGAGGAACTGGGCCGATCTACCTTCGGCGGAGTCACGGTGGTGGCGATGGTGCATTCCGCGATGGCGATGCCGCATCTTTATCATGCCGGAACGGAAGAGCAGATGGCGCGGTGGCTGCCCGACCTGATCGCTGGACGCAAGACCTGTTGCATCGCCGTTTCTGAACCTGATGCGGGATCCGACGTCAGCGCAATCAAGACGATTGCCAGGCGAGACGGCGGCGAATGGGTTCTGAACGGCGCGAAGATGTATATTTCCAATGCCGTTCAGGGCGATGTCTTCTTCGTGGCGGCGCGCACGGATCCCCACGAGAAGGGCGCGCGCGGCATCAGCATGTTCGTCGTGGAAAAGGGCGATCGGGGTTTTTCGGTGGGCCGGCGACTCGAAAAGTTCGGCGACTGGTGCGCCGACACCGCTGAGGTCATCTTTGACGACGTGCGCCTGCCAGCCGACAGGTTGCTCGGCGAGGAAGGGCGCGGCTTTTATGCTGCCATGAAAAACTTCCAGGGCGAGCGTCTGGTGCTGGGCGCGATGGCGACCGGGGAAGGGGCGACAGCGCTCAAGCTCACGATCGATTATCTGCGCAATCGCAACGCGTTCGGCGCACCGCTGATCGAAAAGCAGGCGCTGCGGCAGCGCCTGGCCATGCACCATGCCAAGCTCGAAGCGGGGCGGCAGCTCCTTTATTACGCGGCCTGGCTGGAATCCCAGGGGCTGCCATGCATCCGCGAGGTGTCGATGGTGAAGGCCTATTGTGCGGAGACCTGCAACGAACTCATGTATAGTTGCCAGCAGTTTCACGGCGGTATGGGCTACATCCGCGAGACCGCGATCGAGAGGATGGTCCGCGACGCGCGCCTGCACGCGATCGGCGGCGGTGCGACCGAGGTCATGCTCGAGGAAGTGGCCAAGCGTTGGGACGACGTCCCTTATTGGCAATGACAGGATCACCGGGCGGGCCGGAGCGTCCGGGATCTACTCCAGGGGATTTCCTCAGAGGCGGGAGGCAGGAACAAGTGGCAGTTCAGAAAGACGAGCAGATCACGCTTCAGAAGGTCGGGCAGATCGCCGTCATCACGCTCAACCGCGCGGCGATGCGCAATCCGCTCTCGCTCGAGTTCAAACAGCATATGCTGCCCGTGCTCGATGAAGTTGAGGAGGATTCCAGCCTCTGCGCGATCGTGCTGACGGGTGATGGCAACACCTTCTGCGCCGGCGCGGAACTCGGCAAGGTGGTCCACCCTGACGGCAAGGATGGCGAAGAACAATTCCGTTCGGTTCGTACCTATAATCAGGTGATTCAGCGTCTGCGAGCCCATGACCTGCCAGTCATCGCGGCGGTAAACGGTCCTGCCGTGGGCGGTGGCGCGGCGCTGGCGCTAGCGTGCGATTTCGCCATCGCGAGCGAGAATGCGAGCTATTATTTCGCGTTCGGCAGGGTCGGCGCGGCGGCGGCGGACATGGGCTGCGCCTATCTTCTTTCGAAAGCGGTGGGATCCATGCGAGCGCGTCACTGGATCCTGACGGGGCGCAACGTGAGCGCCGAGGAAGGGCTGGCGGCGGGACTGTTCGTCGACGTCGTGCCCCAGGAAGAATTGCTCGCCCGCGCGATCGAGATGGGCGAACAGATAGCTGTCGCGACTCCCCGCCGCGCCTCGGCCGCCACCAAGCTGGCGCTCGTGCGAGCCGATGATACCAGCTTCGAGGCCTGCATCACCTACGAGGCCTATGTGCAGAACTATATGTTCACCACCGACGAGCATCGGTCGCGCTTGCGTGCGCTGATGCAGGCTGGTCTTGGCGCCAAAGGGGCCTGAAGACCATGGCGAGCAAGCGATATGACAATGCTGCCGCGGCACTGGATGGGCTGCTCTTCGACGGCATGACCGTGGCCGTGGGAGGGTTCGGCCTGTGCGGCCTGCCCGAAACGCTGATCGTCGCACTGCGCGACAGCGGCGTGCGGGATCTCAAGGTTATATCCAACAATGCCGGTGTCGATGGCTGGGGGCTTGGGCTGTTGCTCGAGAGCCGGCAGATCAGCCGCATGGTCTCTTCCTATGTCGGTGAAAACAAGGAGTTCGAGCGTCAGCATCTCGCCGGCGAAATCGATTTGGAATTCTGCCCCCAGGGCACGCTGGCGGAGCGCATTCGGGCAGGGGGCGCAGGGATCCCCGGCTTTTATACGCGCACTGGCGTCGGCACGCTGGCGGCGGAAGGGAAGGAAGAAAGGATATTCAACGGCGAGCGTTTCATTTTGGAGATGGCGCTCACGGCTGACTTGGCCCTGGTCAAAGCTTGGCGCGGCGACGAAAAGGGAAACCTCGTCTACAACAAGACAGCGCGTAACTTCAACCCGGTCGTCGTCACCTGCTCGCACATGACCATTGCCGAGGTGGAGGAGTTCGTGCCCGCCGGCGCCATCCCCGCCGACCATGTTCACACTCCCGGCGTCTATGTGAAACGCATGGTTCCCGCAGACATTAACGAGAAGCGCGTGGAAAAGCTCGTCACGCGATCGGAGGATTGATCCCATGGGCTGGACCCGCAAGCAGATCGCCGCTCGCGCCGCCGCCGAGCTTCAGGATGGATGGTATGTCAATCTGGGGATCGGCATCCCGACGCTGGTCGCCAGCCTTCTGCCGCCGGGTATCGACATCACATTGCAGTCCGAGAACGGCATGTTGGGACTTGGCCCCTATCCGACGAAGGACGAGGTTGACGCGGATCTCATCAATGCGGGCAAGGAAACCATCACTGAACTGCCCGGCACGTCCTACGTCTCTTCCGCCGAGAGCTTCGCCATGGTGCGCGGCGGTCACATGGACGCCACGGTGCTGGGGTCGCTCGAAGTTGCCGAGGACGGCACGATGGCCAACTGGATCGTCCCGGGAAAGATGGTCAAGGGCATGGGCGGCGCTATGGACTTGGTCAGCGGGACTCCCCGGGTCATCGTCCTGATGGATCATGCTTCCAAGGATGGCACGCCCAAGTTCCGGAAGACATGTTCCCTGCCGATCACCGGCTTGAACGTGGTGGACACTCTCATCACCGATCTTGCCATGTTCAAACGCGATAACCGGCAATCGCCTTTCCGCCTCGTCGAATGCGCGCCGGACGTGACGCCGGAGGAGGTGAAGGCCAAATCCGAAGCGCATTTCCTGATGTGACCACCGCCGCTCGCGCGATCCCGAGGTCGCTCAGTTCAAATAAGCGAGATAATGCATGACCAGACGGATCAGAGTCATCATCATCGGTGCAGGCATGGCCGGCATCCTTGCGGCCCTGAAGTTGAAGCAGCGGGGCGACGCGGATTTCATCGTCTATGAAAAGGCAGACGGCATTGGCGGAACATGGAAACATAACCGCTATCCCGGCCTGGCATGCGATGTACCCGCCCACGCCTATACCTATAGCTTCGCGCCCAATCCGGACTGGAGCGCGATTTATGCCCCTGGCGACGAAATTCGCAGATATTTTGAGGGGATTGTCGATCGCTACGACATCAGGCCGTGCATTCGCCTGAATCAGGAGGTGACACAGTGCGAATGGGGCGGCGGCGCCTGGACAGTCACACTCGCGGACGGGCATGTCGATCGGGCCGACGTGCTCATCGCGGCAAGTGGTGTGCTGCACCATCCTAACATTCCGAACATCCCCGGACTTCGCGATTTCAAGGGCAAGGTATTTCACAGCGCAGCGTGGGATGATCGGGCGAGCGTGGATGACATCAATGTCGGCGTGATCGGCTGTGGTTCAACGGGCGTGCAGATCGTCAGCGCCTTGTCGGCTCGGGCGCGCAATCTCGTTCATTTCTGCCGTACGCCCCAGTGGATCATGCCGATCCGGCAACGATCCTACTCGGAAGAAGAGAGAGCGGCTTTCCGGGCGGATGAAGGCACGATCGATGCGCTTCGCTATGGCGAAAAATATCAGGCCGTTCTGCGCCGGTTCGAAGCAGCCGTCACCGATCCGGATTCCCCGGAGATGGCGGAGATCGAGCGGATCGTCCGGGAGAATTTGGAAACGAGCGTCAAGGATGAAGGACTGCTTAAAAAATTGCGCCCGAATTACCGCGCAGCCTGCAAGCGCCTCATCTTTTCCGGTGAATATTATGATGCCGTGCAACGGCCTGGTGTTACGGTCGAGACCAGCGAAATAGAAGGGATCGAACCTGACGGCGTGCACACCCGCGACGGTCAATTCCACCCGCTCCATACTCTTGTCCTGGCTACCGGCTTTGCTGTCGACCGCTTCATCCGACCGACCCGTGTGATCGGCGAGAATGAAGCCCGGCTGGACGATGTCTGGGCCGGACACCCTTCCGCCTACTATGCCGTCAGCGTGCCGGGCTTCCCGAACTTCTTCATGCTCAATGGCCCGTCAGGACCGGTGGGTAATTTCTCGCTGATCGACGTAGCCGAAATCCAGTGGCAATATGTTGAGCAGTTGCTCGACCTGCTCATAGAGGGAGGCGTGCAGGAAATAGCCGTCACACCCCGCGCATTCGAAGCCTATGAAAGATGGCGTGCCGCTGAAGCCCGCCATACCGTTTTCGCGACAGGCTGTTCCAGTTGGTATCTGGATGATCAAGGAATCCCCAACACCTGGCCCAAGGGGCTACCGGAGTTTCGGGAAGCCATGGCCAGGCCGCTGCTCGAAGATTACCAGATCAGGACATCCGCTTCCGGGCGATGACCAACGACGCGCCGCAGCCATAGACTTGGCTTCCCAACCGAGCGGGCGCCAAATCATCGGGAACAGGCTTCGTGCCTGTTCCCGATGCCAAGTGGAAATCCGCAGCCCGTCCGGTCAGGGAAGATCGATGTAGAGAGGGGGATCGACCGGGATCGGTTCTATGGTGAAGCCGATCTTTAGCAGGACCTGATACTGAATGCCTTGTTCCGCGTCGATATGGCCGCGGGTCTGGATGACCTCAAACCATTTGATGTTGCGCAGTGTTTCGCCCGCTCGGGTCAGTGCGTTCTGGATCGCCTGTTCCACGCTGGAGCGAGATGTCCCGACGATCTCGGCTATCTTGTAGACATGCTCTTCCATTTCTCTCTCTCCCACTGGTAATCGAGAATGAGTCCCGTCGCGGTAGCAACAGGAATGGTACGCCCGAAGGGTGTATCGAACAAGCAACTCGCAACCCGGTTGGAAGGCGGCGGTTCCGCCCGTGAAATTTGACGTATCCGGCGGCGCGCTGCCCCATTGACTGGTCTGGCCGACCGATCGATAGTTAAGATAGCGCGCCGCGCAGAACTTTGGCGAGATCGAGCGCGGGACGGTAGGGAGGATCGCTGGTGGCGGGCATACTTTCGGGCGTCCGGATCATTGAGATCGGGGGCATCGGGCCAGCCCCCTTCGCCGCGATGATGCTGGCCGACCATGGCGCGGAAGTTATCACGATCCAGCGGCGCGGGGGCTATTTCGTTCCTGAAGATGCGTCGGCCCGGTCGCGGCGCTCCATCGTGCTCGACATCAAAAAGCCGGAAGGTCTGGCAGCTGCGAAGAAACTGTGCAGTTCCGCCGATGGCCTGATCGAAGGGTTTCGACCTGGCGTGATGGAGCGCCTGGGCCTGGGCCCGGAGAAGATGCTCGCGGAAAATCCCAAGCTCGTTTACGGACGCATGACGGGGTGGGGCCAATATGGTCCGCTCTCGCAGAGCGCTGGGCATGATATCAACTATATCGGCATCACCGGCGTTTTACACATGGTCGGCCCTCGAGGCGGCAAGCCCGTGCCTCCGGTCAACTTGGTGGGGGATTTCGGGGGAGGCGGAATGCTGCTCGCTTTTGGGATGGTCGCTGCGCTTTTAGGTGTCAGGCTGGGCCGTGCCGGCCAGGTCGTCGACGCGGCGATGACGGACGGCTCCGCCCTGCTCGCGTCAATGTGCTACGGCCAGTTGGCGGCCGGCACCTATCATGATGAGCGCGGCACCAACTGGTGCGATGGGGGCGCCCATTATTACGATAGCTATGCATGCGCCGACGGTCGCTGGATTTCCATCGCATCGTGGGAGCCGCAATTCTATGCGCTACTGCGAGAGAAACTGGAGCTCGACGATCCGGCCTTCGATGCGCAGCAGGATGAGGCCGCCTGGCCCGATCTCAAGGAGCGCCTTGCCGCCATCTTTATGCAGCGGACGCGCGATGACTGGTGCGCCCTGCTAGAGGGCACCGATGTGTGTTTCTCACCGGTGCTGTCTTTGGCCGAAGCGCCGGCCCATCCGCACAATGTCGCTCGGCAGACTTTCATTTCGGTCGGAGGTGTGACGCAGCCCGCACCGGCGCCACGCTTCTCAGTCGATCCGGCGCCTGTACCGCGGCCGGCCCCAGCGATCGGGGAGGACGGGGAAGCGATTTTGCGGGACATCGGCATTGGGGCCGACGAAATCGCTGCGCTCAAAGCGGCTTCCGCGCTCGGCTGAGATCAGCAGTCCCGCACCATCGAAGGATCTGGCCATGGTTTATGAGAAGCTGCTTTATGAACTGAAGGAGTCGGTAGCCGTCATACGGCTCAACGATCCTGCGACATTGAACGCCATGTCCGACGTCATGGGTGCGGAGCTTCTCCACGCATTTCGTCGCGCCGAGCAGGAGGCAAGGGCGGTCCTGCTCACCTCGATGGGGCGTGCCTTCTGCTCAGGCGCCAATCTTTCCGATGACACATTCGACCTAGACGACCCCCATAGAGATGTCGGTACTGGGCTACAGAATATTTATAATCCCCTGCTGCTTGACATGCGCGCCTCGCGGCTTCCTGTCATTGCGGCGATCAAAGGTGCTGCGGCTGGCGTGGGATGCGGCATCGCCTGCGCCGCCGACATGATTGTTGCAGGAGAAAGCGCCTTCTTCTTCCCCGCCTTCCGTCATGTCGGCCTGTCGCCTGATGGTGGGATAAGCTATATGCTTGCCAAGTCGATCGGCAGAGTTCGGGCCATGGAACTGATGCTGCTAGGGCGCAAGCTCCCGGCGGTAGAGGCTTTGCAATGGGGTCTTATCAATCGGGTGGTGACGGACGAGGCGGTCGAGGACGAGGGGCTCAAGCTGGCGATGGAGTTGGCGAGTGGACCATCTTCGCTCGCCTTGATCAAGGAAGCGGCATGGTCTGCGAACGAGGTACCGCTCGCCGAGCAATTGCAGCGCGAACGCGCGCTCCAGCGCGACGCAGGCCGCTCATCGGACTTTTTGGAGGGGGTGCAGAGCTTCCGGGAAAAACGCAAGGCCGCCTTCACCAATCGTTGAATTGGCGCATTGACGAAGCCTTGCCCGCCATCCACCGGGTTCTGACGTCAGGCGTTAGTTCCGGCGCTGGAATGCTCACCGAAGGCGGAGGAAGACTTCTCCTCCTGCCGCTTCGAAAGGCGCGGGATCAGCACGGCGCAAATCAGTGCAACGAGCGCGATAGCGGACATCATCATGAACACGGCTACATAAGCGCGTTCATCCGGGTAGACGGTCCCGGCTGCATTGCGGATAGAAGAGGTGGCGAGGGCCAGCGCGATCAATTGGGAGCCGACGGCCATGGCGAGGCCCCGCATCACAGAGCTCAGAGCCATGGCTTCGCTCGTCCGCTCGGACGGTGTCACATCCATGATGAGGGCGGGGCCGCAGGCGACGATAATGGTGGATGCGGGCGCCATCAGCAGCACGGCCGCGCCCACGACGACCCATAAGGAGTCGTGCTGGCCCCACAGAAGCAGCCACGCCAGCAGGTTGATCGCGGTCGCGGCTATCACAACAGGGCGAAAGGTGAATTTGGCGGCGAGATAGCCCGCGACGAGACTTGCAGAGCCTGACGTTATATTGGTGGGTAGTTTGAAGAGTCCCGCAAGCGTTGCCGAGACGCCGAAGCCGATGCCGGTCCACAACGGTTGCTGCAAGAGGGGCATAAACACGAAAGGATAGATCATCGGCCCCATCGCTGTCGTCGCCAGGGCCGCGTTGACGATGGCGACGCGAGGAACGCGCAGCTGTTGAAGGTCCATGATCGGGCTGGGATGGCGCAGCACATAGATGATCCAGCCGGCGAAGCCGACGATGCTGAGACCGATCAACATTACGGCGGTGGCATCGGTCCATCCCCACAGGCGACCCAGGTTCAACCCGATGAGAAAAGCCCCGACAGGGATGACCAGTGTCAGACCACCAATATAGTCCAGGCGGGCAGTCGTCGCGACAGGCCTGTCACGGGGTAGGATAAGAACAAGCAGCAGCAGCGCGCTCAACGCTGCGGCACCTGTCACCAGGAAGATCGTCTGCCAAGGCGCGTGATCGATGATGACACCGCTCAAGAGCATCCCGATGCCGATCGTAAAGGAATAGGTGCCCCCGAGAATACCCACACCAACATTCAGTCGCGCCTTATCCGGCGCGGCCTCACGCAGGACACCAAAGGCCAGGGGAAGGATCGCCATGGAGATTCCTTCCAAAGCGCGTCCGATCGTGATGATGTTCAAGTCCGAAGCGACGGCGCAAAGAGCAGACCCGCTGGTAGCGAGCACCAGAACCCACGTCATAACGCGCTTCCGTCCGTAGAGATCGCCCATTCGCCCAAAAAGAGCCGCCGCGACAGTCGCGGTCAGCGCGGGTGCCGTGAGGAGCCATGAGATCCGGACTGGATCGCCGTAAATTCCGTTCAGCCGATTTAGCGCGACGACGATCATCGTGGACTGCAAGGCAGAGACCATCTCCGCGATCACGAGCACGGTCAGGACTAACCAGAACGGATGTGTGAGGGCCGTCTCGCCCGGGTTCATCTTGCGCCCAACCATCCTGCCATCCTAATGATGCCGCCCTGTCAGGCGATCCGTTGCAACGCCGGGTAAAAGCGGCGGCCGCTAGTTAAATCGAACGAGACGATATCCAGCGGCCCGGCTACCATTGCCGGGCCGTTCGAATTGATGGGCGATCATAATGGCGCGTGCCTCATTCCTAGTGCCAGATCGCCAGCGCGTCTAGCGCCTCGATCTCATCGCCCGCGACCCGCAGCGGGTTTATTTCAAGAGCAGCGAGATCGGGACCAAGGTCGAGCGCGGCGGCCGCGATGGCTTGAATGACCTGAGCCAGGCGATCGACATCGACCGGGGTAGCTCCGCGATAGCCGTCCAGCAGCTTTGATGCGCGTAGCGACCGCAGCGCCTTGGCGATCTCAGCAGCGTCCACGCCGGCAAGGCGAAGCTGAACGTCCTGCATGACTTCCACCCAGATGCCGCCCAGACCGACTGCCAGTATGGGGCCCCATTGCGGATCCCGCGCGATGCCGACCACAAATTCCAGCGCGGGTTGCCGCATCGGCGCAATGAGTGCTCCTTCCAGCCGCGCGTCGGGCTTGTAAGCGCGCGCACGTTCCAGGACCGTATCGACAGCCTTGGCCGCATCGCCGGGCGCCACATTGAGAATAACGCCGCCGGCTTCGGTCTTGTGCTGGATGTCAGGCGACGCGATCTTGACCACAAGCCGGTCGCCCAGCTTTGCCGCGACGGCATCGACAGCAGCCGAACTTTCCACGACCTCGAAGGGGATGGTGGGGACGCCCTTGCTTTGAAGGTAACGGAGCGTCTCGATTTCTGAAGACGGCCTCTGTCCGGTCGTGCTCGCACCGGCGCGCAAAGGCGTGGGCTTCGCATCGAGATGACGCGACCAGCGGAAGATGCGCGCGGCCGCCGCGATGAAGGTATTGAGGCCGCCGATCACGTGCGGCAACTCGGCCTCCGTTATCGCCTCCTGCCCGACATCGGTCACCGGCGTCACGGCCTGGTTAACCAGCGTCCCGGGCACCGGAATCCGCTTGAAGCCTTGACCCAGCGCCTTGAGCAGCGCCCGGTTAGCGCCGACCCTGTGATCCTCGCTCGCGGGGAGCGGCTGCACGACGCCGACCATGGCGACGTTCGGGTCGTTCCCGACCGCGACCAGAGCGTCCTCGAACAGCTCCGGTTTGGCCACGACGCCGCCGGTGACGTCCAGCGGATTGCTCGCTGTGCCGAAATCGGGAAGGATTTTGGACAGGCGATCGATCGTCTCGGGCGCGAATGTCACCAATTCTATGCCAGATGACTCGGCAGCATCCGCGACAATCTCACATGCGCCGCCGGAAATCGACAGGACGCCGAGCCCGCCCTTGCGGACGGGACCAGTATAACCCGCAAGCGCGGCGGTCAGCACGGCTTCCTCCAGCGACTGGACGCGAATGATGCCGAAATATTGGCAGACCGCGTCGAACGCCTTGTCGTCACCGACGAGGGCACCGGTATGCGCCGCGGCAACCTGTGCGCTTAAGACGCTGGCGCCTACCTTGATGAGGACGAGAGGCTTGGAATGTTGCTGCGCCAGTTCGGCCATAGCCAGGAAGCGTTGCGGGTTGCGCACCGTCTCGATGAAGATGCTGATGGCGCCTACTCGCTCGTCACGGATGATCTGAGCCGCGATTTCGGTGAAGTCAATGTCGGCCTCATTGCCGGTGGCGACGATATGGCTCAGCCCGATGCCCTGTTGATGCGCGAAGCGCGCCATGCCGCTGGCGATCGCGCCGCTCTGCGAGATAATGGCGAGGTTGCCGACCCGGAGCGGCACCTGCGACTTCATGGTCGATGCCGCTGCTCCATCGATATAGTTGATGAAGCCGAGGCAGTTTGGCCCCATCAAGCGAATGCCGTGCTGATGCATTTTCGCCAGCAGCGCGTCCTGCTTGGCCTTGCCTTCGTGACCCAGTTCGCTGAAGCCGGAAGCCAGGACGATGGCATAGCGAATCCCAGCCTCGGCTGCTTCCTCCACCTTGTCGATGATACCGTCCGCCGGGATCATGAAAACGGCCGTATCGACTTCGCCCTTGCAGTCGCGAATGTCCGTGACGGTGGGTCGGCCATGCGCTTCGCCGCCGCTGCGCGATACCAGGAACAAGCGCTCGTCAAAGCCGATCAGCTTGCCGGCTGAATAGGCTGTACGCGAATAGGCGGAGCGATCGCTGGCACCGATCAGGGCCACGCCCTTGGGCTTGAGAAAATTGTCCAAGGACGAAAGGCTGACATCGCCTGGTGCGGAACCCATTTAAATCTCCCAATAAAAAAGCCTTATCGGATCACCGGTCGGGGGTGATCAAAGCGGCTTCAAACCATGGCCGGAAAACACGGCGAGCAGGTGGCGAGAAGGCATCCGGGCAAGCCTCCTGGCCCGGACCGATCATCGCTGGGCACCGGCGCGTCGTAGCTCATGCCAAAATCCGGTGGACCGCTAGCATGATCTGACACTATCGTCAAAAGCCGTTGGCTTGAGTGCCGATTGCAGCGCCCAAGCGGCTATCGAAGCGCGGTTTCGGCATCGCGTGCTCTGTTCCGGGAGCGTGGCCACAGCCGAGTTCACCACTGGTCGGCCCCAAAGGCCTGACCGGATCAACAGGACAGGATATGATGAACGATATTCCAGAAGGTTTCTGCCCGCTCCCAATCGTGGGAGACGTGCTGGAGCGGCTGGCGCCTCTATATGTTCGGGAACAGCCCGATGGGCTGGTGGCGCTAGGTGTTCTCCTGGCCAGGCATCATTGTAATCCCCGAGGGACATGTCATGGGGGCACATGGGCCACCATGGCCGACGTTCTGATGGGGATCAACGTGGGTCTTGGAACCGGACTCAATGGCCCGACGGTGTCCATGTCGATCGATTTTGCTGGTGCCGCCATGGAGGGGCAATGGGTGGAGGGGCATAGCCGCATCCTGCGATGGACGTCCCACCTCGCCTTTGCCGAATGCCATTTCATGGTGCAGGAGAAAGTCGCGCTCCGTGTCAGCGGGGTCTTCAGGCGCAAATTCACTCCGCTTCTGGCCCTGGCCGACTTGCGCGCTGAAAGCCCTTGACCGCGTCGGGCAACCCCCCAATAGTCGAGGAATTACTCCAAAAAATATGAAGAGAGAGAGGATCAATGCGTTTGGACGCCTCCCCCAGCGCCGTGCTTTACATCGGTCATGAACGCGTCACCGAGTCGAGCGGCGGAACCTATCACCATCTCCACCCGGTGACGCAGAAGCCACAGGCGAAGATACCGCTCGCGGGCAAGGCGGAAATGGATCGGGCGATTGAGAAGGCGCAGGCCGCTTTTCCCGCCTGGCGCACCGTCTCACCTGAACGGCGCCGTGACATGTTGATGAAGCTCGCGGGCTTGATCCACGACAACGCCGAGGAATTCGCCCGTCTCGCCGCGCTGGATGGCGGCACCGCACTCATGATGGGCGTGCCCATGGCGCACACGGCCGCCGAATTCCACGCCTATTATGCCGGCTGGGCGGACAAGATCGACGGCAAGTTTCTTGCCTCGTACGATACGCGCGGGCACATGAGCTACACGCTGCCCGAACCCTACGGCGTGGTGGGGATCATATCGACCTGGAACGGGCCGCTTTTTTCACTTGGCATGAAGGCGGCTCCAGCTCTCGCGGCCGGCAATTGCGTGATCGTGAAACCCTCCGAGATGACGCCGTTCGCCTGTTCCTATTACGCGGAACTGGCGAAGGAAGCGGGCATTCCCGATGGCGTGCTGAGCATCCTGGCCGGCGCACCGGAGGCCGGTGAAGCACTGGTCAGCCATCCGGCGGTAGAAAAGATCAGCTTTACAGGGGGGCCGATCGCCGCCCGCAAAATTCTGATCGCCTGCGCCGAGCAGTTGAAGCCGGCGGTCCTTGAACTGGGTGGCAAGTCCGCGAGCCTGGTGTTTCCCGACGTCGACATCGAAACGGTCTGCCAGCAGGCGCTGGGGGGCACGATCGGAATCATGGCCGGGCAGGGCTGCGCGCTGCCGACCAGGCTGGTCGTCCATGACAGTATCCACGATCAAGTCGTCGCCCGGCTCATCGAGATTGCAAAGACGTACAAGGTTGGCGATCCATTGGATCCGGCCACGGTCGTGGGGCCCGTCATCAACTCCGCGGCGCGCGACCGTATCATGGGCATGCTCGACCGCGTTCGTGCGGAAGGCTCGGGCAAGATCGTGCTGGGCGGCAACCTCTGCGGCGGCGATCTGGCCGGAGGAAACTATATCGAGCCGACGATCATCACCGATGTTCCGCCCGACAGCGAAATCGCGCAGATCGAGATTTTCGGTCCGGTGCTGGTCGTGCAGCGTTTTTCGACGGAAGACGAGGCGGTGGCTCTGGCGAACGCGACCAAATATGGCCTGGCAGCCTATATCCAGTCTTCCGACCAGAAGCGCATTCATCGGCTTGCCGAACGGTTGAAATCGGGCGGCGTCTACGTGAATGGCGCTATTTCCGTGATGCCGCACGTTCCTTTCGGGGGCCTCGGCCTCAGCGGCTATGGCAAGGAAGGCGGCCGGGCCGGGCTCGACGAATTCCTTCGCTACAAGACCGTCATCGCGGCCTGAGGGGGATAGAATGGCTTTCACCAATGATGCCTTCCGGTTGGACGGCAAGGTCGCAATTGTCACGGGCGCCGGCGGGCGCGGCAACAGCATCGGGCGGGCCTACGCCCTCGGACTGGCTCAGGCCGGTGCCGCCGTGGTCGTCGCCGACCTGAATGAAGAGGGCGCGCAACGCGTTGCCGGTGAAATCACCGATGCGGGCGGGCAGGCGATCGGCGTCAAGGTCGATATCACGGATACCAAGGCCGTCGCCGACATGGTGTCCACGGCGCAGGACCGTTTCGGCGGCGTTGATATTCTGGTCAACAATGCTGCGCTCATGGCGGAGCTAAGCTACGGTCCGCTGATGACGACGTCGCGTGACGACTGGGATCGAACCTTTGATGTCAACCTGATCGGAGCGCTGAACTGCACGCAAGCCGTCGTTCCGATCATGCGCCAGCGCGGCGGCGGCAAGATCGTCAATCAGGCGTCTGCCGGGGCATTTCCCGCCGAGACGCTCTACGGCATCACCAAGCTCGCGCTGGTGGGTCTGACCACGACGTTCGCCCGTGAACTCGGGCCAGACAAGATCAACGTCAACGCCATAGCGCCCGGCAATACGGCGACGGACGCGGGGCAGGGGCTTCTTCCAGCCGATTCGCCGACGCGGAAATATCTCGACATGCACGTGTCTATGCGCGTAGTAGGCCAGCCCGACGAACTGGTTGGCGCGCTGCTGTTGCTTTGTTCGGCCGCCGGTGACTGGATCACCGGACAGGTCCTCAATGTTGACGGTGGCTGGGTGGTTCGCCCCTAGAAAAGCATGCGCCGGCCCGGCATCCGCCGGCCCGGCGCACCCCCAATCAAAGCGTAATGATTGCTCGCTCCATAGCCAGCGCCTCGATTCTCTGTTCGTCATAGCCATGGTCACGCAGGACCTGCCGGGTGTGCTGGCCCACCAGACCCGCAGCGCCGGCGCAGGTCTCGGATCGCGAAAAGGATATGAGCGAGCGTAGCCGAGGTATCTCGTCGAGCATCGGATGGTAGCTTCCCTCGACAACAAATCCTTGCTGGCGACCAGGTGATCCGGGATCAAGATAGTGCTGCTCGATCGGCGCCGGTGCGCATGCGACGCAGGCGACGCCGCGTTCGACCATGTGGTTTTCCCATTCGTCTGCCGTGCGGCGCCTGAAGATGGCGGCGAGCGCTTCAGCCAGTGCGCTATCGTTTTTCGCTCGCGCTGCAGCGTCGCTGAAACGCGTATCCGCGCCCAGACGCGTGCCATCGTCGTCGAGCGCATCGGTCAGCCGGGACCAGTCCCTGTCACTGCAGACTGCCAGAAAGAGCCAGTTGTCAGGCGTTTCGTAAATGCGATAGAGGGCGTTGAAACCGTACATGTCGGGATCTGCGCAGGACGCCGAAGGCATGTTTTCATAGTCGAGCATGACCTCGGCCAACGCATTCGCGGTGCTCGAGAGCATTGTTGTCAACAGATGCTGGCCGCCTGCGGTCCCGCGCTTGCGGGCATAGAGTGCGATCATGATCGCGGTCGCCGCCGTTGCGGCGGACAAGCCGTCGGGATTGCCCCCTCCCACCGAAGCGGACGACATGCGAATCGATGCTTCCTTGACCTCCTGAAGGGAAAGGCCCGGATCATTCGGGATGAGGTCGGCCCCATTGCGCGCCACCGTCCCGCCCGCCGCTGCGATGGTCGGCGCGAATGCAGGACGATTGCCGCAGGGGCCGCCGTCGCCATATCCCGGAGCGCTGTGGTAGATGAGATCCGGGTTGATGGCGCGAAGGCTCGCCTCGTCGACCTTCAGGCGTTTTGCCACGCCTGCGCGGAAAGATTGGAGCACCACGTCCGCCTGCTTAATGATGTCATAAGCGACCGCTCGGCCGGCTTCGCTGCCAAGATCGACAGCGACGCATTCCTTGCCTTGCAGGACCTTGATTCCGGCCAGCTCGGGGAAGGGGAGCATGTTGCGGTGCGGATCGCCGGTCAGTTCCTCCAGCTTTATGACGCGAGCCCCCAGTTCGGACAGCAAGGTCGCGGCATAGGGACCAGCATAGTAAGTGCCCAATTCGACTACGGTCACGCCCTGGAGCGGGGGCGCGTGCGCCGGGTCGGCGGCTTCTTCCTGGGGCTGAGGAGCGGGGGCAGGCGATCTGGCCGCCTCGGTGCGAAGGTTGGCATCATGTTCGCCAAAGCCCGGCGCGAGACGCAGAACAGTCGCTGGCGTCGCCGACATATGTGCGATCGGGCCGGGCATACGGATGTGGCCCAGACGAGGATCGTCCAATTCAGCCACCATGCCATTGTGAGTCATCTGCGGATGGTCGAGCAATTCGCTGCCCTTCCGAAAAGGTTCGGCCCAGACGTTGGGATGCTCGGCGATCATGGCGGACCATTCCGTCGCCGTCTTCGAACGGACCTTGTTGAGGAGAATTTCCCAGAATTCCCGTCGCAATTCGTGCGTATCAAGATCCGGCAGGCCCGCCCATTTGGGATCCTCGAACATCCAGTCTAGTTCGAACATCGTCATCATGGCCCGAAACAGCTTATCGACGGTTTGCGAGAATTGCAGCCACTGCCCGTCCTTCGTCATCGCGATGAGTAACCGGAAAAACAGGCCCCCCACAGGTACGCCATCCTCGATCCGCGCCGTCTGGCGGAACCCGCCTTCATATTTCTGCGCCATGATGCGGCAGAACCAGTTCATGGTGTCATAGACCGTCTGGCCCTGAGCCAGCGACGCCTCCACCTTTTGGCCGACGCCGGAACTCTCGCGCTCATACAGCGCAGCCATAATGCCCTGGATCGCGATCATGCTGGTGGGATAGCAGGCATAGGATGTGGTCAGGAATGCAGGTCGCCCGCCGCCTTGCACCATGTCGGCGACGGCCCAGAACCACCCGAACTTGGCCATCACGACGCCTTCATAGCCCTGAAGGTCCTTCAGCGGGCCGTTGTTGCCGAAGCCGGTGATAGAGCAATATGTCAGGCGAGGGTTGATTGCGCTCAGATGCCTCCACCCCAAACCAAGTCGATCGGCAACGCCCGGCCGAAAGGTCTCGATCACCACATCGGCATCGGCGCATAGGGAGAGCGCCACCGTCCGATCGTTGCTATCCTTGAGATTCAGGGCGATCGACCGCTTGCCGCGGGCCCAAAGTGGCCATGCTATCTCGTCCCGGAGTGGGCTGCCGCCCGGCGGTTCGACATGAATGACATTAGCGCCGAAGTCCGCCAACACCTGGCTGGCCTGCGATCCAGTTCGGACATTCGAAAAATCGACGACCTTCAGTCCGCCAAGTGCGCGCATGTGCCCGTCTCCTCTCCAAGACCTCGCCTCGAGGTTATTCAATTATGGCGGCGCGAAAGAAGTTTCTGTGGCTCACATGACGAGCTTGCTCGCCATGCGTGGCGCATCTGCCATCGACCTCAGCACGTCATTGAGGTGAGTGCAACCTAGAATGCCTGACAGCGTAGCCGGAACGGACAGGCGGACTGCCGCAAGGCTGGTGCCGCGCATCAGGCCGACGTTCGCCGCGGCGCCAGGGCATTCGCGATAAGGCAACACGTGGGGATGTGCAGTCACGGACTGAAGCGTCAGACTCACGATGTCGGCGCTGGCGTCGACCTTATATTCATGGATGGCAACGCGCGTCTTGCTGTCGGGAAGGTAGGCGGAATCCTGAAACGCGATGTCCATCCTCAACAGATCACCCTCCCGCCAGATGTCCATCCTTCGGGCTCGCCGCATGGTCAGTCCCTCGGGTTTGACCAGTTCGTGCCAGCCCTCCGGGTCCTCCGACCGCAGCAAATCCCCGATGTCCGCCGTATTCTGTTTATGTCCCGCCAGACTGGATGCGCCAGTCTGAAATCCGGTACAGATATTTTCCATGTGCGCGAGATGCCCACGGCGCTCTTCGTCAGTTGAGAAGGGTATATCCCGCCTGCCCCGTACGATGCCCCATCCGGAAACCAAACTGGCCCCCGAGAAATCGTCGAGCAGGAGATGGAGCGGCGAGGCCGCGGCCACTTCTTCGGGCATGACTTCCGCCAGCTTCGTGCGCAGATGCCCTCCGCCACGCATGCCGACGAGCTGGTTCAGGGCCGCTGGTTGCCTGTTACCTTCGATCGCCACGATCTCGCGCCCGCGATTCGCCTGAATGCGGATCGTGTCCTCAATCAAGACTTCATAAGCTGGCCCCTGGGTCGTGAGGATGTCGCGCGCGCGTCCCCGCATGATCATGGGCCGGTCGAAACCATCCGGCCAGTGCGTATCAAGGGTAGAGGTACGCCGCACCGACCCCGGGCGCCGCGCGGGCGTCAGCGGAACAGGAGCTGCGGGAGCAGTCTCCCACAGACCGGATGAATGCAAATCTTTTACTCCGAAAGCCTCAGGCAGGGTTGAGAACCGGGTGAGGGAGGCGAAAGAGCTTCATCGCGTTGCGGCCCAGAATGTCCGCCTTTTCATCCTCACTCGCGTTCGCCCCCTCGAACAGATTGTCTACAATGCTGCGGGAATGTGGGAAGGTGCCCTCCGCGTGAGGATAGTCGGTGGCGAACAGGAGGTTCGGCGTCGAATGACGTGCCAAAATGCAGGCGCGGTCATGCTGGAAGGATACCCAGACCTGCCGGTTGATGATCTCGCTCGGCTTCAGGGAGAGCTTGGGCCTTACGAACTCGTCATGCGCTTCGGCGACTTCGTCCATCCGTTCGCCGATTGCAGAAAGCCAGCTGGCGCCGCTTTCTATGAAAGCGACCCTGGCCTTGGGATTTCGGTCCAGCACCCCGCCTGCGACAAGATAGACGGTTGTGTTCATCGCATCCATCGCTTGGGTCGAATAATTGATGATAGCGCCTCCAGGACCGCGCTCGCTTTGTACGGAATCCAGGCCCGTGCCGGTATGCAGCACAAGAACGATTTCCAGTTCGCCCGCGAGTGCGAATACCGGATCCCATATCGGGTCGTTATATTTGGGCAGTCCGCTTGGGACGACGGCCGGCAGCATCGCCGCGGTAAAGCCCTTGGCAGCGAGGTAGCGAAGCTCCTCCAGCGAAGCGGAAAGATCGCGAACAGGAAGGATGCCGCAGCGGACGAACTTGTCGAGGTTGCCGCCTAGCAGATCGGAATGCCAATCGTTATAAACACGGCATGACGCCGCTTCCGCCTCTGCATTGTCCAGACAGTAGAGCCACAGGCCCAAGGTGGGGAAGCAGATCTCCGCGTCCACTCCATCGAGGGCCATATCTTCCATTCGACCCGCTATGTCATGAAGCCCGCGACGTTCATGAACGAACGGGCGTGATGCGTCGGGCGAGCTGAGGCGGATCCGGTAAATTGTCTTGTCGGCGGTGCCGGCGATGACATAGCCATTTTCTTTGCGCGAATAGACCGCGTGATTCCTCAAGGAGGCGGGAAGGCTGTCCAGAAACAGCGTGTTGGGCTCCAGCACATGGCTGTCCGCGCTGAACACGAAATGTTTCATAGTGGTATATCCTCACCTCAAACATGGTCCACTGAGACCGTTAAAAAAGATACCTTTTTCGTGTTTCTTCTGTCAAGAAGGACCTAATGGGCGAGAAGAAAACCGATAGAGTCACGCGGCGGGCCATGGGCGGCGACGGTCGTGTCGCATGGGCGATGAGGCAGTTGGAGAGCATCAGCCTGCGCCATGAGAAAGGCGAGTTGATCGGCTCCGAGCCTGATCTCCTCGAACGTCTGGGTGTCAGTCGCCCTACGCTTCGTCAAGCGGCCCAGGTTGCCGCTGCCGCGCGTATGATTTCGGTGCGCCCAGGCGTTCATGGCGGTTATTACGCCGAACGTCCGACGGCGAAGGATTCGATCCGGATGCCGGCGCGCTTTCTGCGACTACAGGGCGCGACATTGCGACATGTCCATGAGATGAGCGTCCAGTTTTTTCCGGGGTTGGCGGCGCTGGCGACGAGATGCGAAGATGAACGGCTGTGGCGTGAACTGGCCGCGCTACGTGCTTGCCTGGCCGGGCGTCCCGGCGAAGCGGACGACGTTCGCGCGATGATCGAATCGGAGGTCGCGCTGGGAATATTGCTTGCCGAAATGACCGCAAATCCGCTCCAGCTTCTCGTCCAACATATTCTGATCGAGTTCGGCGATCTCGAGCAGGAGCTGAAATTCTATCGAGACGAAGAGGATCGGCGATGTACGCGTCATTTGCAGGTGAGGCTGTGCGACGCAGTCCTGGCGCGTGACGAGGAAGAAACACGCGCTGCGGCAGCGGCGCGATTGCACATGCTTGGCGAGTGGATCGACAGATATTGACCCGGTGCACCGGGGAGGCTGCGACAACAGGCCGGGGCGCCCCGGTTAACATAGGAGAGAAGGCATGACCGACCGTAAAGCTCAAGCGAAGGCGATCCTCGAAAATATGCTGTCGACGACGATCAACGACCAGTTGATTGACCAGCAGACCGCCAGCACGTTCGCCGGCGGTTTGGCGAACCTTTCGATGCAAGCCGTGTTCGAGCCGCTCTGGACCGACGAACGGATGGATCTCCGCACGCGCAGTTTGGTGACCGTTGCCATACTGATCGCGCTCAGGGCGAAGGAGGAACTGGAAATCCATTGCGCGGCGGCGATCAGGAACGGCGCGACTATCGACGACCTCGAACAGGTCGTCTATCAGGCTGCGGGCTATGCGGGCTTTCCGGCAGCCGCAAGTGCGCGTTGGATCATGTCCAAGGCCCTTGCTGATGCGGGTCTGCTGGACCGTTCACCGGCCTGAGTTGGACTGGGGTCAGATCGATAGGGGGTAGCCTCCGGAGACACGTAGTGTTTCTCCCGTGACGAACCCTGCTTCCGACGAGCAGAGGTACAGCATGGCCGAGACGATGTCTTGCATTTGGCCAGTGCGATGAACCAGCTGCAGCCGGTCACGAAATTCGTTGATCATGGCGTCGGGTAGATCAGCCATCGCGTTTTCAGTTGCCATGAGGCCCGGCGAGACTGCGTTCACGCGAATAGCATCGGTCGCGAATTCATGGGCGAAGGCGATGGTCAGGCCACGGACTGCGAGCTTGGACACGCCGTAGGGATTGGTCGCCATGTGGCCAGCGATGGAGGCGATGTTCAGGATGGCGCCGCCGCCGCGCGTACGCATGGTCTCGCGACAGGCGATTGAACAATTTATAACGCCCATGATGTTGACGTCAAAGAGCGCGCGGATGTCATCGCGACTGAGCGTGGCGAAGGGCTGATTGTATTTTACCAGATGCTTGCCCGCGTTGTTGATGAGGACGTCGATGCCACCCAATTGATCCATCGTTTTTGCTACCGCCTCATCGACCTGAGCTGCATCCGCAACATCGCAGCGCACCGCGACCGCGCGGATCGATCCTGCCCTGAGGGCGCTTGCTGTTTCCTTGGCGCGGGCCTCGTCGATATCGGCGATCACGACCGCAGCGCCCTCGTTGCCGAGCGCCTGAGCGAAGGCTCGACCGAACCCGATTGCACCGCCCGTGATAAAGGCTACCTTCCCCTGAAATCGCACTGAGAGCCTCCTGGGTTTAGCGACGACCGCGCTTTGCATTGCGACTGATTTGATAAGTAAGGGAGGGCTCCCCCCTTAAAGACTGCCGGGTCAGATCTTTGGACATGGCGCCGGTGTTCCTTATCTGTCCGGCTCGGCTATGCGGCAAGCATCTCCCGCAAAGCCGCGACGCTCGCCTTCATATTGCCGGTGCGCGGCAAGCGGGGGACGATATGCACCCGTGTCGGGATCGAATAGGTGACGAGCCGGGAGCGGAGGAAAGACAAGAGTTCTTCCTCGCCTGTGTCCTGGCTATCCTCTTTCAATTCGACCGCCGCGACGGGCACTTGCCCGAGCCGCCGGTCGGCAATGCCGCACGCCATCGCGTCGCGTACGGCCGGATGCTCCAACAGTGCTTCGGCGATGGTTTCCGGCAGAACCTTGAACCCGCCCCGAATGATCGCCTGATCGGCGCGTCCGCGAAGGAAGACAAACTCATCCTGGTCCATCATCGCAAGGTCGGTCGTGCGGATCCAGCTGTCGCTCAAAGCCGGAATTCTTGCCTCGAGCAGCCCTTCTTCGCCGCAGGGTAAAGCCGTCCCCGTCTCAGGATCAACGATTCGAATCGATACCCCGGCAATCGGCCGTCCCACGCTGCCCAATTTGGTCTTGCCGAACTGCTCGCGCAACGCGGGGGTCCATGACGCCGCCGTACCTGCGAACTCCGTTGCGCCATAGCCCCAGATGATGGGGATATTGTATGTCTCCTCGAACTCTTCCTGGGTGGCCGGATCGAGCGGTGCGGATCCGCCCCAGACGATCTTGATGCTTTCGAAAGCTGACATGGGAATCTGCTTGTCGAGCACCTCCCGAATGATTGCCGGCAGCATGACAATGATGCGGGGACGGAACTGCGCTATGGCGGCCAGCCAGTCGTCCAGCCTGTACCGTTCCAATAGGCAGACCGATCCTGCGCGGCAGATGCTCGCCAGAAACGGCGTCATGCCCCCCATGCCGCTCAACGGGAAGAAATTGATCTCGGGATGGGGAACATCGCCGGGTCGGTCGCCGACCGCCATCGTGTCCAGCATTCGATCGAGCACCGATTGCGGAAAATCGATCCGCTTGGGCATCCCCGTAGTGCCGCTCGACAACAAGGTGAGGGTGAGTGGCTTGGGAAGAGTGCGCAGTAGTCCCGCGTCAGCGCGTGAGGCTTCCGAAAGCAACTCAAGCGCGAGTTTTTCGCGCGAGACGACACTCAATGCCGCGCTGCCCGTTTCCCGTGCGGCCGAGATCGCTTCTGTGGACCAGTCCTCCGCCGCGCCAATGATGGCAGGCAGTTTCAGCTTCCGGATGTCGCGCGCGATCCCTTCACTCGACTGCATAGTATAGATGATGGACACCGACCGGCCGGAGCCGATGACGTTCAATATGGCGGCGGCATGGCCCGGCCGGTTGCGTGAAAGCACGCCCACGGTCTGCATGTGATCGACGCCCGCCTGCTTCAGCAACTCTTCCAGCCGCTTTCCCGCGTAACGCACCGCGCCCCAGTCGAAGGTTTGTCCTTCAAACATGATGGCCGGGGCTTCGTCGGGCTGGCGCATCCGTTCCAGCAGGCGATCGATGAAATCCACTAGATTCTCCTATGGTCCGCCTTTTCGCGCACAACGAACCTCGAATTGACATATATGTCAACAATGACGGCTCCGGTAGTGCGAAGCCATTCCAAGCCGTACCGATCGTTATCCTGGACATGTCCATGTCCACATCATGGCCGATGCGTGCCGGGGGTCAGGCCTGCGCGATAGCGGACTGCGCGTTGGCATTGTGATGCGCCAGTCGCGCGGCTTCGTACTGCCCTTTCATGATGAGGGTCATGAGGACCGAGATCGTCATGGCGCCCAGAGCCGCAAGCGCTACCGAAAAGCGGAGAAGTCGCTCATCACCGAAAACATTTTCAGTGATGAAGGCGACAGCGAGCGTACCGCCCCCCAGTCCGCAGATATTGCCGAGAAAGAGGTACAGGGCGAGCGATCGACCGCGCATGCCGGGCGACACCATGTCGTAGAGCGCGGGATAGCTGGTGGTCGTCAGAACGCCCGTGGCGAAAATCGCCATGCCCATCCCCGAGAGATAGAAATATGCGCCGGGCATCGCCACCAGCAACGCTCCGATGATTGCAGGGACAAGCCCTGCCATCCACAGGCGCAGGCGCCCGTATTTTCGCTGACGCGCGATCATGATGTCGCCCCATATTCCCGCCAGCACAGCGCCGGCGATGGAGCCGACCAGTTGGACGCTGCCCGCCGCCATCCCGGCAGTTCCCGGCGTGAAACCGTAGGTCCGTGTCAAAACGGTCGGCGACCAGAGGGCGATGGCATAGGAGAAAAAGAACAGCGCGGAAAAAGCGGTATAGACCGGCGCGAACAGGCGCCATTTTCGGATGGCGTGTCTCGCGAAATCGCTTACCTCGGCACGATCTTCCGGCTTGGGAGCGGCCCGGCGCGGTTCATGCACTGCCAGCATGAAGACGGCCACCACGAACCCGGGAGTTCCCGCCACAAGAAAGACGGCTCGCCATGTCGCCACGGGTCCAACGAATGGCAACGGGATGAGGTCGGCGCCGCTCCAGATCGTCAAGAGGATGCCGCCGAGAAGCGCGGAAGCTCCACCGCCGATGGACGTGGCGATGGTGAGGATGCTCATGGCTCGCCCGCGCCGAGCAGCCGTAAAGCTATCCGCCACCATCGAATAGGCTGCGGGCAACAGGCAGGCCTCCCCGATGCCGACGCCCGCGCGCGCGACAAACAGCTGCCAGAAGCTGCCGACCATGCCGCACATCATCGTGGAGGCGCTCCAGATGAATATGCCCGCGATGATGATGTTACGTCGGTTCAGACGATCGACCAACCGGCCGACGGGAAGGCTGGCGACAGCGAAGAATGCGGAGAAGGACAGGCCCTGCAACAGGCCGATCTGCACATCGCTGAGCTGGAATTCGGCTTTGAGAAACGGGACCAGCACCGCGATCACGCCCCGGTCAAGATAGGAGACGATGATCGCGACGCACAACAGGATGACCATATACCAAATTGTCGCCGTCGAAACGCGCGCCGACCGGGTTACACCCTGCACCATGACCTCTCCTGTCACGTACCATCCGACGGGTCGCCTTCAGTCCCGCCTTGTCCTACCTACCTAACAATCGTTCGAGGGAATTGATAGCTGCATTCGGCGAGGGCCCGATAAGCCGGTTGCGGACCATTCAAGCGCGATTTCGCGGAAGTGCGGGGTGTCTAACGAGAGGCGTGGCGGGGCGGCGCGCCTCCCCGATTGACCGATGCCCACCAGCGTCAGCAGAGCTTTTCGCCCGCTACAGTTTTCAGCAGGCGAGCTCACGTGTCGGCACATGTTCTGCTGCAATGGACCGAAGCGCGGTATACGCATCGTGGACGGCATTACCGATGCGCCCAGTCTTGCGGCTGTCCCCGATCACGTAACACGGAATACCCGCTGCCAGAATATCATCGACCAGCGCGGAATGGGGATCGCGGCCTTGAGCGATGACGACACCTTCGGCGGCGACGCGACTCGTTTGGCCATCCTGGTCGATAAGATCAGCCCCTTGCTCGTCGATCCGGATGATCTGGGTATTTGGGATGATAGTGATCTGTTCGTTCTTCTTCAGTCGGTCGATCAACATCTTACGATAGACGAATTCAGCAGCGCGCGCGAGATCATGCACCGACGATCGCGTGACAAGCGTTACCGACAGTCCGAGCTTGGCGAAATATTCGGCAGTCTCGCAGCCGGTCTCGCCGCCGCCATAGATGATCACGGAATCGCCCGCCCGCAGGCTATTGTTCTGCTCGCCCATAAGGACTTCATAGGAATCGAGCACGTTGGCTCCATGAATGCCTTCAACTTCCATCAGCCGCTGGCGCGTTCCCGCTGCGACGAAGACCAGGTCCGGCTTCATGGCGATGAGCTTGGCTGCATCCAGCGGGGCGTCGAGATGGACGTGGACGTCGCTCTGCTTCAGGCGACGTAAGAGATAGTCCCGATACCAGTAGAACTTGTCCTTGCCCGGAGGCGCTGCCGACGCGATCAGGCCGCCGCCCAGCTTTTCGCGGGCCTCGTAGAGGTCTGTCGTGAACCCCACCTCATTGAGCAACAGCGCGGAGGCGATCCCGCCCGGGCCGGCGCCGACCACGACCGCATGCCGCCCCTTGCCCGTGTCGGCCGGCAGCGGCGCATCGAGTTCGTTACCCGTGCGAGGATTCTCCGCACAGGTCACGGATTCCGTCGCCCCGCTGATGCACCAATTGCAGCTGGTGCATGGCCGGACATCCGCGATCCGGCCTTCCTCAACCTTCTTCGCCCATTGTGAATCGGCCAATGTCGGGCGCCCCAAGGCGATAAGGTCGGCCTCGCCCGATGCAATCGCTTCCTCGGCCATGGCGGGGTCACGAATCTGACCCACCGCGATCACCGGCACGCCCGTCGCGCGCCGCAGACGTCCCGCATAGGGAATCCGCCAGCCTTCCGGCGTGGACATAGGTTCCATCACGCACTCGAAGCTGGCGGGCCCCTGGCCGGTAGACGCATGAAACGCGCTCGTGCCAGCGGCGACGAGCATTTTGGCGTTCACTTCCGTGTCGTCGATCGTGATGCCGCCCGGAAGGAATTCGTCGACCGAAAGCCGGAAGACGAGCGGACGTTGACCGATTTCGGCGCGAATCGCCTGAGATATGGCCACTGGGAAGGCCATGCGACGCTCCGCATCACCTCCCCATTCGTCATCGCGATGGTTACAGAGTGGGGAAATGAACTGCGCGACCAGATATCCATGCGCGCCGTGCACCTCTATGCCGTCATACCCAGCCTCCGCGGCGAGTCGCGCCGTGGTGCCGAAACGATCGACCAGCCGGCGGACCTCATCCGACGTGAACTCGCCGGAAACCAGCTTCGTGGGGTCCTTCCGGGAATAAACCGAACTGGCCGCCTTGGGCAGCCGGACAAAGCGCTTGTCAGCATAGCGGCCACCATGCTGGAGTTGTACGAACACCTTGGCGCCGGCGCCCTTGACGGCATCCACTAGCCTCTTGTGACCGTCGAGGTTGGCGCGGGTTTCCAATGAGAGCTGATGCTTTTCCGATCGTCCGGTCGCGGCCTCCACACAGGTGAATTCCACGATGATGAGGCCAAAGCCACCCAGCGCGCGCTCCCTGTAAAAGGCCAGATGCCTTGGCTGCACGCTCCCGTCCTCACCCCCGAACCCGGTGGACATAGGGGACATAGCCAAGCGATTCTTCAGTTCGACGCCCGCAAAATCCAAGGGGCTGAACAGGTGGGGATGATAGAGATTTGCCATTGGCCCATTAATCTTGGAATTGAAAAAATTTCAATCTTTCATTTTTTGCGCCCATGGCTAGTGTCCCCGCCGAACCGCAGGTAGAACGATCAGAGAGGGCGATTGTCGATGACCCATGTCATGAAGGGCGTACGGATACTCGAGGTGGCGCAGTTTACGTTCGTGCCCGCCGCAGGTGGCGTCATGACGGACTGGGGGGCCGAGGTCATCAAGATCGAACACCCTCTGCGCGGCGACGCGCAGCGCGGATTGAAAGTGCTTCAGCGGCTTGCGGTGAATCCACAGCGCGCCACCACCATGCACCACCCCAACCGTGGCAAAAAGAGTGTCGGCATCGACATCGGTTCCGAGGAGGGTTTGCAGTTACTGTACGAAATCGCGGCAACCTGCGACGTGTTTTTGACCAACTTCCTGCCTTCCGCACGCGCCAGGCTGAAGATTGACGTCGAACATATACGCAAGGCTAATCCGAACATCATCTATGCGCGTGGCTCCGCCCTGGGCGACAAGGGGCCCGAGCGCGACAGCGGCGGATTCGATTCGACGGCGTTCTGGGCACGAAGCGGACCGGCGGTGCTGGCCACCCCGAAGGAACTGGCGGGGCCCCTCGGGATGCCCGGGCCAGCCTTTGGCGACACGATCGGCGCCATGTTCATCGCCGGAGGCATCGCCGCGGCGCTTTACCATCGTGAGAAAACCGGCGAGGCGACGGAATTGGACGTGTCGCTGCTGTCATCTGGCGTTTGGGCGACAGCCATGGGTCATGACGTAGCCATGGATCTCGATGCTCTGCCGTTCACGCAGCCCATGCCGAGCAACGGCGGCATCGTCGAGGGGAGCCAGAACCCGTTCATGGGCATCTACAACACCCAGGACGGGCGGCCGATCCAGCTTTGCGTGCTGACCCCCGGACCCTATATGAAGGACACCTTCGAGCATCTGGATCTGGCGCATCTGCTGGAAGACGAGCGGTTCAGCACCGTAGAGGCGTTGATGGCCAACGCCAATGAGTGCGCGCCTTATATCACGGAAGCGTTCAGTCGGCATCCCATGAGCTTCTGGATGGAGCGGCTGCGGACCATGGAGGGCCAGTGGGCCGCCTACCAGAATTCCCTGGAGGTGGCACAGGACCAGCAGGTGTTGGCCAATGACATGATTTACGAGGTTGAATCCGCCGACGGCGGGCGGCCGATCAAGCTGGTAGCCAATCCGGTGCAGTTCGATCATCAGGCGGTGAGCAATGTGCGCGGTCCGGAGGCCAATGAGCACACTGAACTGTTCCTAATGGAAATGGGAATCGACTGGGACCGCCTCGACGAATTGAAGACCAAGGGCGCGATTGCCTGACGGAAATAATCGAGCGGCCTTTAGACAAGTGCCGCTTCATGCAGACGTGAAGGATGAACGATGGAATTGAAGCCGGGATCGAGATGGCGAGGGGTCGGCGGCGCCGAATTCGTGGTGGTGCGCCCGCCCAAGCAGGTGGAAAGCCTTCAGAGCGGCGGCCATCCGGTGCAGCCGGCGGCCGAGGCGGCGAATCCGGCTTTGCAGCCTGAAGCAGACGTGTCGGACGTGCTGGCTGTCGGGAAGCGCTATTCAGACGACGCGAGCGGCCTCGAATTGCTCGTAAGCAAGGCGGGCAAGGGCACATTGACGGTCGATGGGCGTGTCATGGGGCTGAAGGAAACCAAAGCTCTGCCGGCGTCGGACTGAAGAGGCGACTGGCATGCAGATTTCGTTGCTTCTCGAAATGGCGGCAGACGCCTTTCCCGAACGTGCGGCCGTCGTCGGGGATGAAGGAGCATTTTCGCTGGCCGACATGCATGCGCGCGTTCGCGCGGCAGCCGCCTTGTTCGCGGAGCGGCCGGCGGATACGGTCGTGTTTCTTGGCCTGAACGGCGCCTCCTTCCCGACAGCCTTGTTCGCCAGCGCAGTTGCGGGAAAGCCGTTCGCTCCGCTCAACTATCGCCTTCCTGACGCCGATCTTCGCAAGCTGCTGGCGCGCACGACCCCTTCGGTGGCGGTGGTGGATGACGATATGCTAAGCCGCGTCGAGTCTGTCGAGGGCGTCAGGTTCATCAGTCGCACGGCTTTTGAGGCAGCCTGCGGGGACGCCGCATGGCGCGATAAGGAACTGTCCGCTCCTGAATCGGATATCGCAGTCCTGCTCTTTACAAGCGGGACGACCGGCGAGCCCAAGGCGGCGGTGCTGCGCCATCATCATCTGTCCAGCTATGTCATTTCGACGGTCGACTTCATGGGCGCGGATGAGGACGAGGGCGCGCTGGTTTCCGTTCCGCCCTATCACATCGCCGCCATTTCCGCGATCATGACCAACATCTACGGCGGCAGGCGGATCGTTTATCTCCCCAACTTCACGCCGGAAGCCTGGGTGGATGCTGCCGTGAAGCACCAGATCAGCCATGCCATGGTGGTGCCGACCATGCTGGGCCGCATTCTGGACGTGCTCGACAGTCGGGGCATCGGCCTTCCGCACCTGCGCGCGCTGTCCTACGGCGGTGGCCGCATGCCGCAGCCGGTCATTGAGCGGGCCATGGGGCTGATGCCGCACGTCGATTTCGTCAATGCCTATGGCCTTACCGAGACCAGTTCCACCATCAGCGTGCTGGGGCCTGACGATCACCGCATCGCCATGACGTCCAGCGACCCGGCGGTTCGGCGCCGGCTCGGATCGGTCGGTCGGCCGCTTCCCATTCTGGAGATCGAAATCCGCGATGCGGAAGGTAGTGTGGTGCCGCGCGGCGAAGCGGGTGAGGTCTATGTACGCGGCGAGCAGATCGCGGGCGAGTATCTGCATAAGAAGGTGATCCAGGATGATGGATGGTTCGCGACCAACGACGCGGGCTGGATCGACGAGGAGGGCTTTCTGTTCGTCGAAGGCAGGCTGGACGACGTAATCGTTCGCGGCGGGGAGAATATCTCCCCGGGCGAAATCGAGGACGTGCTGCGCACCCATGCCGATGTCGCCGATGTCGCGGTGTTTGGCCTGCCCGACGACCAATGGGGTGAGCGGGTCGCCTGCGTGGTCGTTGCGCGGAGCGAGAACGTGACCGTCGACGTGCTGAGCGCCTGGGTCAAAACCCATCTGCGTTCGACCAAGGTGCCGGAAACGTGGGAATTCAGGGATGAGCTTCCCTATAACGACTTGGGCAAGCTCCTGCGCAGGGTGCTGAAGTCCGAACTGTCGGCGGGGCAGGGACTGCACGCGGCCTGACGGAATCGAGCGGCGAGGCGCGGCGATGATGGAGCTTTTAACGGAAGCCGGCGCGATCGGGTTCCTCGCCGGGCCAGCCGACGCGCCCTTGCCCGATCATGCTCTGGGCCCCGGGATAGTCAGGGTTGGTGTGCATGAAAGCGGTGCCCGGCCCGAGCGGAGACTGGGCGCGTTCGATATACTGCTCACCACCGATCCTGATGCGCCAGCTCCCTGGGTCGTAGTGGAGAGCTTGGCCGGGGAAGTGGCGACGCTGGAACAAGCGGTGCGGGCGCAACCTATGGCTGCCGCCGTTGCCGCACAAGTATTCCGTATCGGTGAGCGGCTTGATTTCGATACCGCGCTATTACTCGAGTCGCTGGCTTATTCGACGTTGCTGGCCAGCGACGGCTTTCGATGCTGGCATCGCGACCTGCCGCCCCAGAAGGTGCGGGTGGACCCGGGCGATCGGGTGCGCATGGAACGTTGCGGGGGCAGGCTGGAGATCGTGCTGAACCGCCCGCGTGGCCGGAACGCGGTCGATGCGGCCATGCGAGATGCCCTGTGCGAGGCGCTCTCCTTTGCTCTGGATGATCCCGACAATGCGCCGGTCCTGTTGCGCAGTGACGCGGCCGTGTTCAGCGTCGGCGGCGACCGGAGCGAATTCGGCACACAGGCCGACCCCGCCACCGGTCATTGCATCAGGACGCTGCGTTCGCCTGCCCGCCTGCTCCACCGCCTGGGGGATCGAGCCACGGCCGTGCTCCATGGTCCATGCGTCGGCAGCGGTATCGAAATCCCTTTGGCGGCGGCCAAGGTGCTGGCGCGAGCGCGCACCAGCTTCCGGCTGCCGGAAGTGTCCATGGGCTTGATACCTGGCGCGGGCGGGACGGTTTCCGTCGCGAAGCGCGTCGGTCGGCAGCGCGCCTGCTGGATGGCCATCAGCGGACGAGCGGTCAACGTGGAGCGCGCACTATCCTGGGGACTGATAGACGCGGTGTCGCCGTGACGGCGCCGACGCCCATGCTGGATGCCCTGGCGCGGGAAATCGCCTATCGCAGCTCCCAATGGGGATCACGCGTCGTAATCGACCCGCGAGCGATCCTCGATCGAAGCGCGGATCTCGCGCTCTCGCTGCCTGGACGCACCTCTCCCAATGGCAGTTGCAGGCTTTTGCAGGCCGCGGATGGCTGGATCGCCGTCAATCTGCCGCGCGCTGATGACTGGACGCTCGTTCCCGCCTGGCTGGAAAGCGAGACTGCCACGTCGAACTGGTATGACCTGGAGATGGCCGTGGCGGATCGCCCGGTTACCGAACTGAGAGAGCGGGCCATCATGCTGGGCCTTGCGGTTGGCGTAGTTGGCGAAGTGGCTTCCGACGCGAGCCCGATGATGCCTTTGCTTGCGATGGGCGAGCCGCGACCGCGAGCAGGCCCGCCGGTCGTCGCCGACTTGACGAGCCTTTGGGCAGGCCCGCTTTGTGCCGGCTTGCTGGCGCGCGGGGGCGCCAGGGTAACCCGCTACGAAAGCGCGCGGCGTCCAGATCCTTCCCGACACGCAGCGCCCCGTTTCTATGCCAGCCTGAACCAGGGAAAGGCGTGTCGGATGTTGGATTTCCAGACATTCGAAGGTCGCACCGCTATGCGGGCGGCTGTAAGTCGGGCGGATATTGTCGTAACCAGCGCTCGCCCTCGCGCTTTTTCAGCTTTGGGCCTTGATCCTGACGACCTGTTCGCTGCGAACCCATCCCTCATCTGGGTCGCGATCACCGGCCATGGATGGCAGGGCCAATCGGGTCAGCGAGTCGCCTTTGGCGATGATGCCGCCGCCGCCGGCGGACTGCTGCGGCTGACAAAAACAGGTGAACCGCGCTTCCTGGGCGATGCCCTAGCCGATCCTTTGACGGGGCTGGCCGCTGCTTCCGCCGCGATGCGGGCATGGATGGATGGAGGCGGGGTGTTGATTGACGTGGCCCTTGCCAGGGTGGCCGCTTTTGCAACTGCCGCGCGCGACGATATGTGCGAAGAGGTGATCAGCGAGGCATCATCGTGTCATTAGCGCTTCCCGACGGATAGAAAACGCATTGAACGAAAACGCATTGAACGAAAAGGAGAGCAGATGGCCACCGTGCCTTATCCCGCGATAACCCCGCGCAATGAGTTCTTCTGGACAGCCGGCGAGACGGGCGTCCTGAAATTTCAGCAATGTTCGCGGTGCTCCCACTATATCCATCCGCCAAAGCCCCGCTGTCCCGAATGCCTTTCGGACGCGATCGAGATCGTGGATGTTTCTGGCCGCGCCACGGTCGCTACCTACACCATCAATGTGCATCAGTGGCATCCTGATTTCCCGCCGCCCTATGTCATCGCCATCGTTGAAATCGAAGAGGCGCCGTACGTGCGCCTGACGACGCGAATCGTGAATTGCGATCCTGCAAAGATCGCGATCGGGACGCGTGTGACCGTCCTGTTCGAGCGGCAGGGTCCTGCCTGGATGCCCTTGTTCCAGCCGGAGGACGCGTGATGGAGAAGTTCGAGAACCGGGTCAGGATCACCGGCATCGGCCTGTCCGACATAGGCAGGCGGCTGGACCGCGATCCGGTCGGGCTAGCCGTGGACGCATGCCTTGCCGCCATGCATGATGCAGGACTCGAGCGGAAGGATATCGACGGGCTGTCGTGCCATCCCGGACCGTTCCAGCTGGACGGCTATTCGGGAGCTGGCGTTCAGGATGTGGAGCAGGTGTTGCAGGTGCATCCGCGCTGGTTCAATTCCGGACACGAGATGTCGGGCCACACCGGTTCGGTGATCAACGCGATGCTGGCCGTGGCCGCCGGGCTTGCGCGTCACGTCATTGTGTTTCGCTGCACGTGGGAAACCACGTCGCAGCTTTGGGAAGCGCGTGGAATGGGGCCTGATCGCTCACTCAAGATCGTGGACGATTATCAGTACCAGATCCCCTTCGGTGCGTTTTCCGCAGCGAACTGGATCGGGATGTACGCCACGCGCCACATGCATCGGTTCGGCACAACGCGCGAGCAGCTTGGCGCGATCGCGGTAAATGCGCGTGCCAACGCGATGCTCAATCCTTACGCCATTTATCGCAAGCCGCTGACTTTGGACGAATATCTGAACGCGCGCATGATTTCGACCCCGCTCGGCCTTTACGATTGCGACACGCCTTGCGACGGGGCCGTGGCGATCATCGTGTCGGCGGCAGACGCCGCACGCGACACCCGCCGACAAAATCCCCTCCGTGTCGAGGCGGTGGGCACGCAGCTGACGGAGACGTGGAGTTGGGACAATGGCGGCCTTGATCATCTGCCGTTGGTGCGCGGCGCGGCAAAGTCTCTGTGGGAACGGACCGACCTGAAGCCTGCCGACGTCGATGTCGCACAATTGTATGACGGCTTCACCTTCAACGCCCTGACCTGGCTCGAACTTCTGGGCTTCTGCCCCGAAGGCGAAGGCGGCAGGTTCGTCGAAGGCGGCGCGCGTATCGCCCGCGATGGTGAACTGCCCCTCAATACGCACGGCGGCCAGCTGTCGGCGGGCAGGCTCCAGGGTTTCTCCTTCCTTCACGAAGCCTGCGTCCAGCTGTGGGGCGAAGGCGGCGAACGGCAGGTGCCTAATAATCCGCAAGTCGCTGTAGCGACGAGCGGGGGCGGTGCAGCTGGCGGCGCCATTCTGCTGACCGCCGGCTGATTTTAAGGGCGTGCAAGTGCGCGCTTTTGTGTGCGATGCCTTTGTCTGAACGACAGTTGATCGGGCCGTATGATAACCTGCCGAGCGTCGATAGGTGCAGGCGGCATGATCGGTGACTAGGGACAAAATGGGGGAAAGATCATAAGCACGACCGAACATCACGGCCTCACCTATCCACTGCGCATCCCTGTGTTCCGCCGGATCTGGGTGGCAAGCGTGCTATCCAATCTTGGCTTGCTGATTTTGGGGGTAGGCGCCGCCTGGGCCATGACACGGCTCACCGTGCGCGCTGATATGGTGGCGCTGATCCAGACCGCGCTGATGATGCCGGTCATGCTGGTGGCGCTCGCCGCAGGCGCCATCGCCGACATGTTCGACCGTCGCAAGGTCAAGCTCGCGGCGCTGACGGTGTCGCTAGTCGGGTCAATGATGCTGACGCTGGTCACGATCAGCGGATTGTTGCAGCCTTGGTCGCTTCTGGCCCTGTGCTTCCTCGTTGGCTGCGGCATGGCTTTGTTCGGTCCGGCCTGGCAGGCGTCTGTCAGCGAGCAGGTGCCGCCGAATGCTCTGGCGCCTGCAATCGCACTCAATTCCATCAGCTACAACATCGCGCGCAGCTTCGGCCCTGCGCTTGGAGGGCTGATCGTCGCCGCGGCGGGCGCCATGGCCGCGTTCGCGGCCAATGCCCTGCTCTACATTCCGATGGTGCTGGTGCTCCTGTTCTGGCGCCGGACGAGGGACATACCGCGCTTGCCGCCCGAGCGGCTGGGCAGGGCCATCACGTCGGGCGTGCGTTACCTTTTCCATTCACCCCCATTACGGACGGTGCTCGCACGCACCTTGCTGACGGGGCTTGCCGGAGGCTCTCTGCAGGCCTTGATGCCCATCGTCGCGCGGGACCTGATAGGTGGTGAGGCTGAGGTCTACGGCTTGATCCTGGGTGCCTTCGGTATAGGGTCGGTCATGGGCGCCGTGCTGATACCGCGCGTGCTCGCGCGGTTGAGCAGTAATGATACAACCGTGATCTCAACGCTTCTCCTGTCCCTTTGCATCGCTGCGGAGGGGTTCAGCCATTCTCTGCCGCTGACGGCGCTGATCCTCGTGGTGGCGGGCATGGCCTGGATGCTGGCGGTTACGATGTTCAACATGTCCATCCAGCTGTCTTCGCCTCGCTGGGTTGCGGGTCGAACGCTTGCGGCTTTTCAAGCGGCGATCGCGGGGGGAATTGCGATTGGGAGCTGGATCTGGGGGAGCGTCGCCCAGCAATATGGCGTTTCGACGGCCCTGTTGATCAGCGCCGGGGCAATGCTGCTCACCGCGCTCGTCGGGCGCTGGCTGCGCCTGCCCGAATCCGATGACACAGGCCGGGAGCCGGCTGGATTGGGCGTTCCTGAAACTGCCCTGACCTTGACCGGGCGATCGGGTCCGATCGTGATCGAGGTTGAATATTGCGTCGATCCGGACAAGGCGCGTGCCTTCTACATCGCGATGCAGGATGTACAGCTGGTTCGACATCGCAACGGCGCCTATGACTGGTCGATTTCCCGAGATATTCATGATCCGACGCTTTGGAAGGAGCGCTTCCAATGCCCGACCTGGCTCGATTATCTCAGGCAGCGTAGCCGGCAGACCGTAGCCGATGCCGAAGCGCAGCAGAGGGCGGCGCAGTTCTACGATCCGCATACAATGAGGGTTCGTCGCGGTTTGGAACGCCCTTTTGGATCCGTGCGCTGGCATGAGGACGCCCCTGATCCCAAGGTAAACCAGATCATCCCCGGTGGGGGCAGCTGAGCCGGGCCGGAGCCGGATCTGTTCGGGCGAAGAAGCTCGGAAAATCGCCAGTTTGCCAACACTGAATTCATGACAGTGCCTTTCCTGTCGAGAGCGCAACGGACCTGCGCTGCAGCGCGCATCGTGGCGTGGCTTGAACTCTGATGGTGGTCTTGCGCGCGCGTCAATGCTTGGAGCGATCCCGCCAGGCGTCTTTCGGCAAGACCACCTATCTTCCGCCCTGCTATTCAGGGCTGAGGAGTCTCAATCATCCTCGTGCTGGCTTGAGCTCACGTGCATGCCGCCGTCGACGAGCAGGACCTGGCCCGTGATGTATCGCGCCTCGGGCGAAGCCAGGAAGCACCCGACGCTGGCGAGGTCTTCAGGCTCACCGATGAACGGCACGCAAATGTCGGAAAGTGCCTGCTTGAGATAGCTTTGGGAAAGACGTTCACGCGCGATCGAGGATAAAACCAGCCCGGGCATGAGCAGGTTGCACCGCACATTATCCTTGCCGTAAGTCGCCGCGATATCCATCGTAAGGCTTTCCAGCGCCTTTTTCGATGCCGAATAGGCAGTCAGCATCGGCCGACCCCGCAGGACGATCGCCGAACCGGTGTTGACGATCGCCGCCCGACCCGACTTAATGAGGTGGGGAAGCGCATGTTTGCACACCAGCATGGGACCGCGCAGGTTGGTCGCCATGACCTGATCCCAATAATCGGCATCCATGTGGATCACATCGCCGTCCTTCTCTTGGACCGAGTGGGCAATGGCGGCTGCGTTGTTGATGACGATGTCGAGCTGATCAAATTCCTCGATAGTGCGCCGGATCATTGCCGCTACGGAGGCCTCGTCAGCCTGATCGACCTTGATGGCTATGGCTTTGCTGCCGTGCGCCGAGCACAGACGAACCGTCTCATCCGCACCTTCGGCATTGCTGTGATAGGCGACGGCGACCTTGGCTCCGTCCTGTGCCAGCATCCGCGCTGTCGCACGGCCGATATTATCGGCACCGCCCACAACCAGCGCGACCATACCATCGAACCGAGGCATCCCATTCTCCTTTTTCGCGATCGAATTTGTTTTCACTCGTCCATATCCACAGATATGATGAATCTTCAAATCGGTGTAGAGTGCCTGTTTAGGGCGTCACGCAGGCGCTGCAAGAGCCAGGGTCTTTTCCCATGGCTTTCGAGCGGCTTCCCCGCTAGCGGCCGCCCGATGCTGCTTGCCACGCCGAATATCGGCCAGATAGAATGACAAGGCCAAGGGAGGACAATGACATTGGATATTAATGGCAAGATCGCGCTTGTCACGGGTGCGGCGGGCGGCATCGGGCTCGCGATCGCCCAGGCGCTGGCTGCGGAAGGTGCCCGCGTCATACTCGCTGACATCGATCAGGAAGAGCTCGATCGTGCCGCCACCGTCATTCCGGGAGCCGAGACGATCGTGATGGACGTGACGAACAGGGATCACTGGAAAAGGGCTGTGGAACGGTTCCGCGCGGTCGATATCCTGATCAATAATGCAGGCATCGGTCCCGACGGGTTGATGCTAGCGGACATGGATGCGGACTCGTTCGACCGTATCATCCGCATCAACCTCACCGGGGTATTCAACGGGGTCTCCGCCTTCGCCGGTGTGATGCGGGATCGCGGCAGCGGCCATATCGTCAACACCGCGTCCATGGCCGGGCTGACGGCGTCGCCCCGGCTGGGCGGCTACACGGCGGCCAAATTCGGGGTGGTCGGGATGTCCGAAGTGCTTCGCGCGGAAATGCTGCCGCATGGCGTGGGCGTATCCGTGCTGTGTCCGGGCTATGTGCCCACCAGGCTTGCGGAGACGACCGGCAAGGCCGGCAGCCCCGTCCCCTCAGCCACGATGTCCGCCACGACGGCCACGCCGCTCGACGCTGCTATCGTTGGTCAGATGGTTGTGGACGCCATCCGCGCGGGAAAACCACTCATCGTAACGCATGGGCAGTATCGCGGCGCCGTCGAAAACCGTTTCGATGCAATCTTGGCCGCGTTCGACGGCGTTCCGGCCAGCACGGACTACTGACGCGCCGCCCTTGTTGGAAGCCGGGCAGGAGGGCTATGCCTTCTTGCTCCTAGCGAACCTTCAATATCCCGCCATCCACCGCGATCGTCTGGCCCGTGATGAAGCCGGAATCGTCGCTGACGAGGAAGCGGATCACCGGCGCCAGATCGCGGACAGGGTCGCCCAGTTGTCCGCCGAGGGGGAGGTCGCGCGCCAGCATCTTTTCATGTTCGTCCAGTTGTTCGGTATTCATAAGGCTGCGGGTCTTGGCGTACATGGGGGTCGCTATCGCCGGAGCCACGGCGTTGACGGTAATGCGATACCGGCCCCATTCGTGCGCGATGGTGCGGATCCAAGCCAGTACCGCACCTTTCGCAGCAGCGTAGGCCGCCTTGCCGGGATAGCCCAAAAGGCCAGCCGAGGAAGCGAAGTTGATGATCCTTCCGCCCTGATCCTTCAGCAGCGGAAAAACCGCCTGATTGATCAGGAAGGTGCCACGAGCGTTCACCGCGAAAACCTCCTCCCACTGCGCAAGATCGATCTGTTCGGCGGGCGCGCCGGGGGCGATGCCGGCGGCATGCACCAAGGCATCAAGGCCGCCAAGCTGCACAGCGGCGGCGGCGACCGCCTCCCCCACTGATGACGCCGACCTGATATCGCAGTGCACGAAATACGCGCCGGCTTCGGTGGCCACCCGCTGGCCATCGTCGGCGTGAAGGTCGAGCAATAGCACCAAAGCGCCATGGCGGCAAAGGTCCCGCACCACTGCTTCGCCCATGCCGCTCGCGCCCCCTGTGACGATGACGCGCTTGCCGTTGACATCGCTCATTCCAGTTCCTTCGCTTACTATTTGCAAGGGGCAGCGGGCCTGCACCGCAGCCTGATTGTCCTGCAAGATATTGACACAAACGTCAAATGACGCATTGTTGGGCAGGAAGAGGATCTGGCCGGAGTTGGCATATGCAGCATGATGGGGCTTGTGCCCGGCGGGAAATCGCTAATCTTTGCGCAGCTTACACGATGTCGGCCGACCGGGGGCGGCCGGACGAGATCGCCGCAGTCTTCTCTCTGCGCGCGATTTTCGACATCGAGTCAGGTAAGTTGGAGGGACGGGATGCGATCAGGGCCTTCTTCACCGAGCTGATCGCATCGGCGGTGCTTGGGCCTGGTCGGCAATCGCCGGCGCGTCATCACCTGACCACAAGCCAGGTGACGTTCGATGATGACAGCCATGCCTCAGGCCGGACCTACTTCATCGTCGTTCGGGACGGAACGATCATCCAGAGCGGCATCTATGTCGACAGATACATATTGGCGGACGGACAATGGATGATTGCCTACCGTCAGGTGCGTATGGAATTCGATCTTCTCGCCGACCAGTATTCCGCGCGTCCGGACCATGGGGCCATCCGTTGAAGGACGAGTTATGACAACAGCTTTGTCGCGGCTGAATTTCCGGGACATCGGCGGCTTGCCGACGGCCGCTGGCAGTCGGGTGCGTCGTGGCGTCCTGTTCCGGTCGGAAGGCCCGGGCAGCTTTGTCGAAGATCATCATTCGGAACTGGCCGAACTCGGTTTTCGATCCGTCGCCGACCTCAGATCCGAAGGTGAGCGCGAAGCGGCGCCCCATCGCTGGTGCGGTGCTGGGTGCAAGGTGTTGGCATTGGACATGAACACGGATCTGCGGGCGCAAGGGAAAGACCGTTGGCACGCGCTTCGCAGCAATCCGACGGCGGCTGCCGCGACCGATGTGATGGCGCAAAACTACAAGTTGATGCCGCACGCATTCATGCCGCACGTACCGGCCATGGTCGAAAGCTTACTGGCGGGCGAGACACCGATGTTGGTCCACTGCACTGCCGGTAAGGACCGGACCGGCGTGATCATTGCCCTGCTTCTGGAGTTTCTGCACGTGCCCCGCGCCGCGATCGTGGCCGACTACATGAAATCCGACGTTTTTCGGCAGAATATGCAAGCGTCGGGCAGGGTGAAGGCCAATTTGCGCAAGAGTTTCGGCTTCGTGCCACCCGATGAGATGGTCGCCGTGCTGACCGGCGTGCATCCCGATTTCCTGACCTTGGCGCTGGAAGCGGTCCAAGCCGAATGGGGCGGGGTGGATGGCTATTTCGATGCGGCCGGGATAGGTCCGGTCATGCGCCGTGAACTTGCATCGCTCCTGACCGACGGCTGAAGAAAGCCCAATGGTGACCAGAGCATACTTACCATGATTGCGGCTGCTCGTGCCGGGCGCCTGATCAAAGATACAGGGCAGCGGCCGGAGTAACTGGCGAACCTAATATGGAGAGATATCATGAGCGCCGATCTACGATTTTCCGGGCCGTCCCTGGTCATCCGCAACGCCATGATCGTCGATGGCACAGGGAAGCCCGGGTTCTCGGGCGACGTCGCCGTGGTTGGCGATCGCATCGTGGAGGTGGGGCATGTTACGGGAAGCGGAAAGCGTGAGATCGACGCCGCGGGCAAAATTCTCGCGCCTGGTTTCATCGACGTCCACACCCATTACGACCCGCAATTGTGCTGGGACAAGTTGGCGACGCCCACCCCGGAACATGGGGTCACGTCGTTGATCATGGGCAATTGTTCGGTCAGCCTGGCACCCGTCGCGCCGGACGCCAAGGATATGATGATCGGCTGGTTCAGTTCAGTGGAGGACATGGATACGGGCTTGCTCAGCCAGAACGTGTCTTTCGCCTGGGAAACGTCGGCCGAATATCTGCAGGAACTGCGGCGGGACTTGGGGCCCAATGTTGGAGCCTTCGTCGGACATGCGCCCATACGCGCCTATGTCATGGGTGCGGCATCGCAGGAGCGCGCCGCTACCGCTGACGAGATAGGCGCGATGGTCGGGGTGTTGCGGGATGCCTTGCAGGCCGGATCGTTCGGCCTGTCGTTTACCTATAACCATCTGGACCATCATGGGCGGGAACTGCCCTGCACCTATGCCGACCGGGCGGAACTTCTCGCGCTGCTGCAGGAAGTCGCGCGCCAGGGGAAGATGGTGGAAGTGTCACCCAATTTCCGGGCGGGGGCCGACACCATCAAATATTTCGACTTGTTTGGCGAACTGTCCCTGGAAACCGGCTGTCGCGTTACGCTGTCGCCGATCCTCGTGATCGGCGGAAGGGACGGTGCGTGGAAGGAGCGTTTGGCCCGGCTGGAATATTGGCGGGAAAAGGGCGCAAAGGTCTTCGGGCAGACTCAGGTTCGTCCGCTCGACATGACCATCAACCTTGGCCAGGGGGCGGTGCTGTTCGGCAAGACGCCGTTGTGGCGAACCTTCATGGATCAGCCCCTCGAAGGCAAAATGGCCATGCTCGACAAGACTGCCGACCGGGCGGCCCTCGTGGACGAAGCGGACAGTTTTGCCGCCACTATCGCCAAGCTGGTCGTGCAGGAGGTGGTCGCCGAAGCCAACCGCCCCTATGTCGGCCACAACCTGGAGGCGCTGGCCGACCAGCAGGGTCGACGGATAGGCGACGTGCTGATCGACATCGTGCGAGCGGACCGACTCGAAACCAGCTTCACTCTGACAGGCGTGGTCCACGCGAACCCGAAGCATGTCATCCAGTTGCTCGACCACCCCTATATGCATATCGGCTCGGCTGACGCCGGGGCGCATATTACGGTATTCTCCGGCGCGGGCGACACCTGTTATCTGTTCGAGAAATATGTTCGCGAGGAGGGGCTGATGACGCTCGAACGTGCCGTGCAGCGCCTGACGTCCGACATCGCGCGCGATTGGCAGTTGACCGACAGGGGAGAAATAGCGCCCGGCAAGTTCGCCGACCTCGTACTCTTCGACCTGGAGAAGATCGGCCGCGAGCCTGAAACATGGGTCAATGATCTGCCTGGCGGCGGCGGACGCTATGTCCGGGCCGCGCGGGGCATCGAAAAGGTGATAGTGAACGGCCAGATACTAGTGAATGACGGCCAATATACGCAGGCCCGCGGCGGCCAGCTGCTTTAGGTAGCAAGCGGTCCTTCCCGATCCTGTTATGGCAACGAGGTCGGTGCGTCGGTCACGCAGGGGTGCCGCCTTTCGATGCGTCGAGGCGCGCCTCCGCCACCGCCTCGCGCATCGGCCGGAGCGCGAAATAGAGGCAGAGGCAGATGATCGAGATTCCCGCCCCCATTATGGTTGACAGAACCACGCCCAGAGCTGCGTCATCCTTCCAGACATAATGGGTGAGGAAGCCGACAAGCGCCGGACCGATCGCCAGGCCAGCGAAATTGACGAAGGACAAAAAGAGACCGGTGACGCGTCCCCGCAATTCCTGGGGCGTGAACAGCTGTAGCGACGTGGTAGCAAAACCCAGGCTGGGAATGAGGAACAACTTCAGGGCCAGCAGGCTGGTGATGGCGAGTAGCGGGCTTGCCGTCGCATAAGCGACAATGCCGAAAGGCATCGAGACGAGCGCCATCCAGAAGAACAAGCGGAGCGGGGCGTCGTCGATGCGGCGCGCCGTCATACGATCGACCAGCGTTCCGCTGATCGCATGGCTGATGAACGGCGGAGCAAGCAGCAATAGGCCCAGCGTTAGCCCGATTTCCGATTTCGACCAGCCAAGCTTGCGGTAGAGATGCTCGGCGCTCCAATAGGCGAAGGCGTATGTCACTGTCACATCGGCGGCGAACGCCAGCAGGAAGAAAATGAAAAGGCGCTTGTGCTTGGCTACGAAGGGCCAAATTCTTGCACGCGCGCGCGGATTGGCGAGAACTGGCGCATGTGATCGGGGCTCGGGCAGCCTGATTGCCAGCAGGCCCAGGAGACAGCCGGGGATGCCGACGATGAAGAACGCCATTTGCCAGCCATAAAAGCCATGGCCAAGCAACAGGATGCGTTCGCTGGCGTACGACAAGGTGTCGATCAGCAAGCCTCCTGAAATCAGCGCAAGTGCCGATCCTAAATGCGTGGCGGCCTGATAGAGGGACAGCGGGAGGCTACGCTTGTCCGGCGGGAACAGATCAGCGATCAGGGGTACGGCGGCGGGCGACAGCGCCGCTTCGCCCAGGCCGACCAACATACGCATCAGGAACAAGGACAGGAAGCTTCCGACGAAGCCGCATCCGATGGTCGCCGCCGACCAGATGACGAGCCCCGCCAGGATGATCCATTTGCGCGGATAGCGATCGGCCAGCATGCCGAATGGGATGCCGCTGATGACGTAAGTGAGCGCGAACGACAACCCGATCAACAAGCCTACCTGGAAGTCGTTGATGCCAAGATCGGCCTTGATCGGGCCGATCATCATCGACAATATGACGCGGTCCAGCATGGCGACAGCATAAAAGGCCGAAAGGGTGGCAACCACCTTCCACGCCCGGCTTCGCGGTAACGAACTGCCAATGACCAGCGTCATTCTTCTACTCCAGCAAAGGCGCGGCGGTCGGGTGAGCCGACCGCCAGGTCCGACCGCCGCTTTATCTAAAGTTTGCTGACAGCCGGACGCCAATGGTTCTAGGCTGCGCATAAACCTGGCTGTCGGCCGTGGTTGAGGACAGAATGAACCGCGGATATTTGTCGTTGAGGAGGTTGAGCCCCCACAAGGCGATGCGCACGTGGCCCGACGGTTCCAGATAGGAAAGTTCGCCGTTCAATATGTTCATGCGCGGCTGCACCACACGGTTGCTGGCTTCCCAATAGGAAACGCCGCTGTGGAAGAAGTTCGCGGTCGCCGCCAGTTCGGAACGGTCGCCCAGCGGCACGCGGTAATCAGCGCCGACGTTGAATGTGGATGACGGCGTCCGGATGAGGTGCTTGCCGCTCGCGTCGATGGTTGTGCTGGCGTTGCCGCCAAGGCCGGTCGGCACGAACACCTGCGCATGTGTATAGTTGCGATATTTGGCGTTGAGCAGTGAAATTCCCCCGCGAATATTGAAGTTGCGTGTGGGACGAACAACGATGTCTCCATCCAAGCCGTAGATGCGCGCGCTCGCCGCGTTCTCAAGGCTAGACAACAGCGTGATGGGATCGCGCACGTTGACCTGAACATTCTTATAGTCGGTATAATAGCCGGCCAGGTTCAGCCGGAGCCAGGACGTCAAATCTCCTTTGAAACCGAGTTCATACTGCGTGACGGTTTCGGGATCGACCGGTTTGGCGGAAAATGTGGAACTGGCGTATACGCCTGCCTTGAAAGCCTGCCCGGCCTTCAGATAGAAGTTGAGGTTCTTCGACGGCGAGAATTTGAGCGTCGCGGTAGGCGTGAATTTATCCCACGACTGGTCAGTATCGATCAGGGCGCCACTGATGTTGTTGCGCGCGTCGAAATGTTTCTTGTCGCGCGTGTACCGACCACCGACGGTGAGATTCAGCTGGTCGGACAGGTCATAGCCAAGCTGTCCCCACAAGGCGATCGAATCCGTCTTAACAGCCGTGGTCAGACTAGTCGTCGTTTGGACTCTACTGGGAAAGGCGACATTGACGTTGATCACGCTCGGGTTGGCCGATCGGTCATGATAATAAGTCGCTCCCACGATCCAGTTGAAGGGGCCATTGTCGGTAGACACCGCATACAGATCCTGGATGAAGGATCGGGTCGAGCGCGTGCCGAGCGACGTCCCGACGAACTGGGGTGTGGTGTCGGTATCGGCGATGCTGTTCAAGGTCGTGTGCTGATATCCGCTGACCGAGTTCAGCGAGAAACCAGGCCCGCTCCAGCTTGCGATCAGCGCGGCATTCGTGGTCGTGCTGTGGATTGGCGTCGTATCGGTGGCTGACGTCTCGAAGGGATCGTCGGGAATGAGCACCGCCGGATTGAACCGCCGGGCTAACGTGTTGCGATTTCTGGCCTGGGTCGAATAGGATACGGAATCGGTGGTGCCGGCCTTGCTGCCGATCAGTGTGAACTTCAGATCTTCGACGGGTTGCCACAGGATTTTTGTCCGCACGGAATAGCTGCGGGTCTGTCCCGTCCTCCCTCCTGTTGCAATGTTGCGGATGTAGCCGTCATCATTGCTGTAGAGGAGCGACAAGTCCGCCGCGACGTTGCCGGCGCCTCCAGTCACGTAGGCCTTGCCGATAACTTGGTTGAACCTGCCATAGCTAACGCTGAAGTCCATACCCGGATCGACCGTAGGTGTTCGGGTGATAATGTTGATCGCGCCGCCCGTGGCGTTGCGGCCGAGCAGGGCGCCCTGCGGCCCCTTGAGCACCTCGATGCGCTCGATGCTGTTCAGTTCGATAACGGTGGAGTTGAGTGCGGGCTGATATACGCCATCCACATAGACCGGTACGACCGATTCATCCCCCGCCGTAATGCCGCGGGTGCCGATGCCGCGAATGGTGGGCTGGGGCGAGAAGGATGACTGCGTGAAGTTGAGGCCGGGTGTCACCTGGGTCAGTTGCTGGGACGAATTGATGCCAGCGCGATCGAGTTGATCTCCTGTCAGGGCCGTGATGGTCGCGGGCACGTCCTGCAACCGCTCCTCGCGCCGCTGCGCCGTGACGACGATGTCAGAGTCTCCGTCGGTCTGTGTCGCGCCGGTTTGAGCAACGGCTGGAGCAGCCGCCGTAGCAAGGGCGATCATCGCAGCGGTTGACAATAGGTCGCGCAGTCCCGCAGTTCTCATGTTTAATGTCCTCCCGTTATTTTAGTATTAAATATAACAACCGAGATAACAGCGGCGTATCTGGATAAACGCCGACTGCAATGTATGGATTAGTGTTAAATCAAGCCGATTTCCCGAAATATTTCATCGGTATGTTGTCCCAAACGCGGCGCGTCGCTCCGTATATCGGCGGGCGTAGCGGAAAACTGGACGGGATGTTTGATCGCGAAATATGGACCGACATCGGGATGTTCACGGCGCTGGAAGAAATTCACTGCTGTCAGGTGCGGGTCGGTCTTTAGGTCATCCAAATCATTAATTTTGGCGCATGGAATGCCTTTTTCCGTCAACAGCGTCATCCACTCGCCTGTCGTCCGCCGCAACAACAGAGGCTCGATCGCGGAATATATCCACAGATAGTTGCGGGCCCGCATTTCGTAACTTTCAAAGCGCGGGTCGTTGGCCAAGTCTGGATCTGCATGGGCGAGTTCGAAAAAGTCCCGCCAGTTCTGATCGGAATAGGGCATCACCGCGATATAGCCGTCATGCGTCGCATAAGGTTTGCGATCGGCCGTGGCGATCCGCCCGTATGTCCAGTCGCCCGTGGGGGGATCGAACGCCTGATCGAACAGGTGCTCGACCAGCAGGAAGCTCGTCAGACATTCAAGCATCGGCACTTCGACCAACTGGCCTTCGCCGGTGCGCTGCCGGTGGAACAGGGCGGCCATGGTCGCGTAGGCCATGAACAGGCCGGCAGTCTTGTCGCCGATGATGGATGGCACGAAGCGAGGTGGTCCCCCCTCGATACGGCTTGCCAGGCTCGCGAAGCCCGATTGCGCCTGGATGACGTCGTCATAGGCAGGCTTGCCGTCATAGGGCCCGCCACGACCGTAGCCGGCGCAATGCACGTAGATTAGGTCTGGCTTAAGCGCGCGCAGGCTATCGTAACCCAGGCCGTAGCGCTCCAAGGCCGCCATACGCATGTTGGAGGCGAAGATGTCGGCGGTGCCCACCAGTTTCATCAGGGCTTCTCGTCCCGACGCGCTGGCGAGGTCGATGACCACCGATCGCTTGTTTCGATTTATCGTCAGGAAAATGGGTCCCATGCCCGGCGGAGATCCTTCGGGCGGGTGGCCGGGGTAACGCATGACATCGCCGCCCGCGCCGCCGACGGGGGTCCTGGGCGCCTCGACCTTGATGACGTCCGCTCCCAGATCGGCGAGAATGGACGTGCCATAGGCGCCGAACACGACGTTCGTCACGTCCACGATCCGGATACCGGAAAGAGGACCGCGCGTTTCTGCTCCCTCGTTTGTCATACATCCCCGTAATGAGTTCTAGTGCTGGGTGAGACGATCCGCCCAAGATCAGCCATGTGCGGGGAAAATTCTTCCTGATGATACGCGGAATATCGCGTCGTGATCGCAAGAGCGGCACAGAGACGTGCCAGCATGTCTTGTCTCATCAGCCTTTATGGGATTGGCGCCCGCCGAAATCCCAATCTGCTGCCATCGTCTCCCCAAGGGATAAACCTAATTCGTTGTCCGGGCTCTCGCCATTTATCGATCGCTCGGTATCCCATTTAACGCTAATGTCAACTGCTGTAGAAGGGGCTAGCTGCCCTTGATGAGCGCGGAGGAGAGATATTGAGCCATGTCCATGCGGGCCGTCATCTACGATTATGAGCGCGACGGCGCGGCCGTCCTGCGGTCTGCCGTGAGCCTCAAATGGATCGATCGCCTGAGACTTGAGATCGATCTCCTCATGTCGGACGAACGGCATGGTCGCAACATGGGTAGGGAGGGTGAAGGGCGTTTCCACGCCGATTCCTTCCTCTGGCTTCGCAGCCCGGTCATGCAGGTGTTTCTGCGGGAGAGCGGCCTTGCGGAAGTGGCGGCAGCCGTCATGGGCTCTGGCCACGTCCGGTTTTTCATGGACCAACTCTTGGTGAAGGAATCTGGCGCATTGAAGCGCACGCCGTGGCACCAGGATCTGCTATATTGGCCGCTTAGTGGCGAGCAAATCCTGTCGATCTGGATCCCGCTGGATGCGGCGACTCCGGAAACGGGCGTGGTGACCTATGTCAAGGGTTCACATAGATGGGGCGGGTTTCTGGAATCCGGTCCTTTCGCCGATGATGACGCCGATGGCCGCAGCATGGCCGAGGCCCGATCCGACGCCGCCGACATGGATACCGAGCCGCAAAATAGCCTGGCGGACATCCGGCAACGGCCGCATCTCTATTCATTTCTTTCCTGGAACGTGCAGCCAGGCGACGTCATCCTGCATCATCCGATGATCGTTCACGGAGCGCCGGGCAACATGTCGGCCAATCAGCGCCGCCGTGCCTGGGCCACTCGATGGCTCGGCGAGGATGCACGCTGGGACGACAGTCGCCCGCATTTCCTCGAACGCTTTGCTGCCGATGGAGCGTTCCCCTACCCGAAGCTTGTTCGTGGCGATCCGCTGGACGACGACCGGATTTTCCCGCTCATGCGAACTCCGAGCGGGAAATAGCGTTCATCGTCGAGAGCCCGATGGGCCATTCTCCGGTTCCATGAGACTGAACTGAAAATTGCAGAAGGAATGGCATTGATGGCTGTCGATCATGTGTTCGACGCATTCCGGATCATACCAGCGGTTTATCCATGCCCAATGGTGCGGGTGTAGCATATAGCTTTTCAAAAGACCGTCGAGATCCTGATATTCCTGCTCCCATATATGCGTCCACGGCCTGGCGCCCGAGGCTTCCTTGACCTGGCTGATGCGCCATCGAACGATGCCGGGAATATACAAGCCCATTTCATATGTTTCGAATTCGAACCGGGCGATGGAGGCGAGGTCGGGCGCGTTGCCAACACTTATCAAAAGGAGTCGATAGACACCGCGGTCGAGGTGGCGCTTGCTGCCGGAACGGCCCTCGTCATAACTGACGGCATCGACATGGCGCAGCAGTGCCGGGTCGTTCAAGATGGAGGCAGCCTCGCGGCCGGCATCGTCCTGCCAGGCGTGATAGTCCCGCTCGCTTGCAAATTGCATCCGCCAGATATAATCACCTCCAGCTGCAGCCTCCGGCAACGTCGAATCGAGGGCGGACTTCAAGACGTGCCGGCTTTTGTCGGCGGTATCCGACAGCCGATCCGCTAGTGCGACCGGATCCGCTCCCTCTGCTACGGTCAGCACCTTGGCGACCCTAAACATCGCAGAGAGAATCCACGTCGTCGACTGCAGATAGGAAGAGACGCCGACGACTGACAATCATGGGCTTGGCCTCCTGCCAAAAGCCGAGAAACGTCGGGTCTGCGCGGCGCAGGCGGGTTGCAACCCACCAGGCTTGCGCACCTTCGACCGACCAGATGATGAACAACTCGTTCGATTGTTCCTTCAGCCACACAGGCGGCGTAACCCACCGGTGCACCAGCGTCATGCCCCGCGTTCTTGCCTGCGGCGCGTAGTCCGACATGTAGAACTGGAGCAGCGCTTGCGCGCATCCGGGCTGCGCCACCAGATGGTCAAGATAATAGATGGTTTCCCGGCCCGCTTCGCTCATAATGCCGCTTCCCCGAGTCCCATCACGCTAGAGATCGGCCACCTTGAGCACGATCTTGCCACGCACATGACCTTCTCGCACCCGACGATGAGCCTCGGCAGCCTCGGCAAGCGGGAGTATCTCGATCGCGGGCGGGCGGAGCAGGCCCTTGTTGTAGAGATCGACGATGGAACGCAATTGCTCGCCCGCCAGCGCGCTGTTGCTCATCGTCGGGATGATCCGGATGTCCCGAGTCGTGGCCACCGCCTCGTCATATTGCTGCTCATCGTCGATCAGGGTGGCGATCGGCACGATCCGGCCACCCTGCTTCACCATGTGAACGCCATCGAGGATGGTGCCCTGTCCCACGAGGTCGATAAGCAGATCCACACCCTGCGGCGCCCACTGCAAAACAGCGTCGCGAACATTTTGTGATCGGTAGTCGATGGCGAGATCGGCTCCCAAATCGCGCACATAATCGAGATTTTTCGGACCGCATGTCGCCGCCACGCGCGCGCCCGCATATTTGGCGAACTGGATCGCGAAACTGCCCATTCCGCCGGCTCCGCCATTGATCAGCACGCTCTGGCCCGGTTGCAGGGCACCGGTTCCAAATACGGCTTCCCATGATGTCACGGCAGCAGTGGGAATGGATGCGCCCACAGCGAAGTCCACCGTTTCGGACAGGTGCGCCACGCGCTTTGCCGAAGATTTCACATATTCGGCGTATGTTCCGTTTTCGCCTTTGCCTTGGTTGGAACTCGTCACGACCCGATCTCCCACCTGGAATTCGGAGACGCCGCCGCCGACAGAGGACACGATGCCCGCGCCGGCAAAGCCGAGGACGAACGGGAATTTATATTCGAAAAATCGTGACAGCCAGCCTTCGCGACATTTCCAGTCCACCGGGTTGACGCCCGCATATGCAAGCCTGATCACGACTTCTCCAGGACCGGGCTGAGGCGTCTCGATGTCAGCCATGTGCAGCTCTTCGGGGCCTCCGCACCGGTCGATCGTCATCGCTCGCATTTTACAGGCTCTCCGATTTTTATGGGATTGCGGCAGAGTCGCTGCCAAGCGGCAGACAAAACTAACCTTGCGTAAATTGCAAGGGGTTAGGGCGGGTTGACCGCGGCAATCACGTCAGTGGCGGGAGGGATATGCTTCAGCTGTCCGTCATCCGGCGCTTTCTATCCAAGACTTCCAGCCTTGTTCGAAGCGAGCATCCTGAACTTCCAGCAGCAACCCTTCGTCGTTTCGATACATGGCGTAGGCGAAGCGTTTCGTCCCCACCCGGCGGCCGCGGCCGCAGAACCGGAACCCTGCGCGCGCCAGAACATCCCCTGCTTCTTCCAAGTCGCTTACCCAGCATCCCAGATGATGGAGCGGTGCGGCGCCTGCGGACCAGATGCTCCCTGGCCGATCTTCAATCAATTCGATCATCGGAGCACCCGATGCGAAAGCGACGTACAATTCCTCCTCTGCGGCGCAGGGCCCTTCCAACTCGTGACGCACGCGAACCGTGCTCGTCCATCTCCATCCGAACAGGCGCCCATATCGTTCCATTGCAAGATCGAGGTCGGGAACGATGAACCCGATGTGCATCGTAGAATTTCTCGAGAGCAATTGCTGGATCGGTGCGGCATCGATGGTGTGGATCACGACGGCCAACCTCCTCAATTTTCGTCGGCTTGCCCGGTAGCCGGGATCGAAGCCCTTTTTGTCAGAATTGGCAACGCGGCATTAGGCGCCTTCGCCGGCGGCAGGCAGGCCGAGGCGAGTAAGACGATTAACAGCCTAGCTTGCCTTTTCCAAACCGGGCGGAGCGAGGCCGTGCACCATGCGAGACAGGCAGTCTGCAATCGCCTCCGGAGATTTCCGCCCAGATTCGTACCATTCAGGAATCCAGTTCATCGCTCCGATCAGCAACAGACGTGTAATCGACAGGTCGACATCCGCCGCGATCGCACCGTCGCGCTGCGCGGCTTTCAGCAGCGAGGCCCAATATCGTCCGTAGCTTGCCCGAACTTCATTATTCCTCGCTCTGACCTCCGGAGAAGCATGAGAAAAATTCATGATATTGGCAGGGGAGTAATCGTTTTCGCCCAGCAGGGCATTGACGTGCGCGTTGATCGCGGCGGCCAGTCGTTCCTGATGAGTCGCATTCTTCCCTAATGTCTCGACCGCATCACGCACCTGCGCATGAACGAGTTCGATTCCAATCCGGAAAGTTTCCTCGATCAGCGCATCTTTCGATTCGAAATGATAGTAAATGCTGCTGGTTTTAACGCCGATACTCTTCGCGAGATCTGCCATGCTGGTGAACGCAAGGCCCTTATTTCGAAACCACGCCGCCGCGGTGTCGAGTATTCGCTGCCTTGTGCTTTTAACATTCATTTCCGCAGGCATTCATCAAGCCCCTCAGTCTCGCCTCGCTAAGGTGCGGAGGCTGACATCAACTAACGAACCACCAGTCGATTGGAAAGAGCGGTAACGGGGCAGGGCCGGGCAATCGGGTGAAGGGCGCGGAACGGCCTCCCGCACACCGTCACCCCGGCGAAAGCCGGGGCCAGACGCGCAACGCTCGGCTTCTATCGAAATGTTGCGTGTATGGGTCCCGACTTCCGTCGGGATGACGACCTTTTCACGCCTATCCCTCGCCAAAGATACAATTGCCCCCTTCACTCGATTGCCCTGCCGAGGAAAGGCTTGCATGTCGCATTCGGTTAGTCTACCTAACGCTCAGTCGGTTTGCTGAGCGGCGTAAGCCCGAGGAGCCGATAGCGCCCGGCGGCGGCTTCGGTGTTGCGAAAGGCGTTCACGATGCGGGGTGAAAGATGCCAGTGATTTCCAGCACGATCTCCGATCGGGCGGATAGCTTCAGAGAAAACAGCGAATATTATCGAACCCTGCTGCAGGACCTTCGCGGCAAACGCGGGACGGCCCGCGCGGGGGGCGACGAGGCCGCCCGGAAGCGCCATGTCGATGCGGGCAAGATGCTTGCGCGCGAGCGGATCGACGCATTGCTCGATCCGGGTTCCCCATTTCTCGAACTATGTACTCTGGTAGGTGGTGCGGGGGATTCGGGCGCACCTCTGGGGGCCGGGATCGTGACCGGCATCGGCATGGTCAGGAACCGTGCCTGCATGGTGATCGCTAATGAGGCGACGGTGAAGGGGGGCACCTATTTCACGCAGACCTGCCGCAAGCATGTGCGCGCCCAGCAGATCGCCTGGCAGCATGGGCTTCCTAATCTGGCGCTGGTGGATTCTGGCGGCGCGTTCTTGCCTGAGCAGGCAGGCATCTTCCCGGATGCCGGACAGTTCGGCACCGTATTTCATCAGATCGTGCGGCAATCCGCCGAGGGCATCCCCCAGATTGCCAGCGTGCACGGCGCATGCACGGCCGGCGGCGCCTATATTCCAGCGCTGTCGGACCAGACGATCATCGTCCGTGGTCAAGGCTATATGCATCTGGGCGGGCCTGAGATTGTGTTTGCCGCGACGGGAGAGCGGATCGACCGCGAGGCATTGGGCGGCGCCGAAATGCACTCCCGCACGAGTGGCGTGACCGATCATCTGGCGGATAGTGACCAGCATGCCCTACGGATCATGCGTGAATTGGTAAGCGATCTGCCGCGTCAGGCCGGCTATACGCGCCCACCCGCAGCATCGGTCCCGCCGCGCTATGACCCCGAGGAGATTTACGGCATCATCAGCAAGGATCGCCGGATCCCCACGAATACGCGCGAGCTATTGGCGCGCCTGATCGACGACAGCGAATTCGACGAATTCAAGCCGCTCTACGGCAGCACATTGCTCTGCGGCTTCGCCCGCATCCACGGCTTTGAGGTCGGCATCCTCGCCAATCAGGGCGTTCTGTTCACGGAAGCGGCGCTGAAGGCAGTCCACTTCATCGACCTGTGCTGCAAGCGGAACATTCCGCTTCTCTTCATGGCCGACATCACCGGCTATATGGTGGGCCGCGAGGCCGAAACCGGGGGCATTTCAAAGGCTGGGGCGAAGATGATCACGGCCATGTCGTCGGCGAACGTGCCCAAATACAATATCATCATCGGCAATTCCTACGGCGCGGGCTACATGGGCATGTGCAGCCGCCCCTTCGAACCGACCTTCGCATTCGGCTGGCCCAACGGTCGAGCGGCGCTGATGGGGCCGGAGCAGGCCGCGACGACGCTTGCCATGGTGCAGCGCGCCAAGCGGGAGCGTGATGGCATCGAGTGGTCGTCGGAAGAGGAAGCCGCGTTCCGTGCGCCGATCTACAGGGAGTTCGAAGCGTTCCAGGACATTTACAACTTCTCCTCGCACCTCTGGCTTGATGACATCATCGATCCTGTCGAAACCAGGCAGGTCATGGGTCTCGTCCTGGATCTGGGCGCACGGTTACCGCCGCGCGAGACCCGCCTCGGCGTTTTGCGGATGTGATGGCGATGATACGGAAACTACTGATCGCCAACCGCGGCGAAATCGCCGTCCGCATAGCGCGCACTTGCCGTCGCCTGGGCATTTCTGTTGCAGGCGTTCATTCGACCGCCGACCGCGATTCTCTCCATGTGCGGACATTGGGAGAGTCGTATGAGATAGGAGAGGCGGCGCCGTCGAAGAGCTACCTCAACATCGATGCGATATTGAGCGCGGCGCGCAGGGCGGACGCCGACGCGGTTCATCCGGGCATCGGCTTTCTAGCGGAATCGCCCGAATTTGCGGCTGCTGTGGAGAAAGCGGGCCTGACCTTTGTCGGTCCACGAGCGCAGTCGCTGGCAGACTTCGGCGACAAGGCGATGTCGAAGCGCTTCGCGGTCGCTGCCGGCGTTCCGATCATCGAGGGGACTGAGCGACCGTCTGCAGACACGAGTTTTCTGGCCGCCGCCGCCAGGGCGATGAAGCTGCCGCTCATGCTGAAGGCGGTGGCTGGCGGTGGCGGTCGCGGATCCCGGATCGTCCATAGCTACGATGGGCTGAAGGACACGGTAGAAAGCGCGATGCGAGAGGCCCAATCGGCTTTCGGCAAGCCCGATCTCATCATCGAGAGTTTCATCGCGTCTGCCCGGCATGTCGAAGTGCAGGTCGTGGGCGACGGCAAGGGCGGCGTCATCCACCTCTTCGAACGTGAATGTTCGCTGCAGCGCCGCTTCCAGAAGATTATCGAGGAAGCCCCGGCCCAGCATCTGACCGCTGCCATGCGTGAGCGCATCACCGCCGACGCGGTGCGGCTGGCGAGCGAGGTGCAGTATCGCAGCGCCGGCACGTTCGAATTTCTGGTGTCGGGCGATCGCCACTATTTCCTCGAGTGCAATCCCCGCCTTCAGGTCGAACACACCGTAACAGAAGAGATCACCGGGATCGACATCGTCCAACTCCAGCTTGCCGTCGCTGCTGATGGGGCCTTGCCCGTCAGTCAATCGGACATCACGATACGCGGTCACGCCGTGCAGGCGCGACTCTACGCCGAAGACCCGGCGCGGGATTTCCTCCCTTCGACCGGCCGGATCCTGGCATTCGACCCGCAGGCTGCCAATGTGAGGTTAGAGACCGGGGTCGAAACCGGATCGGAGATCACGCCGCATTATGATTCCTTGCTGGCGAAGCTGATCGTCCACGCGCCCGATCGAGTTTCCGCCTTCGGCCGGTTGCGCTCTGCCATCAGGGATACGAGGGTATTGGGAGTTGAAACGAACCTTGGCCTGCTCGCGCATCTGTGCGGCGATCCGCGCGTCATCGCCGACGATGTCGATAATCGTTACATCGATCGTGAACTGCCGCGGATGCAACTGGGATTGAAGCCGGACCCGATTTCGGCGGCAGTGGTCGGCGCGATCGAACTGCATCAAGCCCTACCGGCGCCAGACGGCGGGCCATGGCGATCCCGCGACCTCACCTCATGGCGCTTGCCCAGCGATGCAGAGGACAGCACCAAATGGCTGGGCGCGCTGCGCCTGGAGAGCCAGGGTGAAAGCTACAGTCTTCAGCGGGCCGGCGCGGGACGCAACCGTTATACGATTGGAGTGAACGGACAGACCTTCCACGTCTCGCTCGAACAGCGCGACGGCGATCATTACCTCGTAACCACAGGCGGCAAGACCTTGCTGGCTCAAGTCGCGCGTGCTGACGAAATGGTGTATCTGGCGACGCCGGGCGGATCACTGAGATTTCACGTCTACCATGCGCTGGACAGCGAAGAGAGGAGCGCCGCCGCCGACGGCCGGGTGATGTCCAACATGATGGGCGTCATCATCAAGGTGAATGTCGCGCCCGGTGACCGGGTGGCGGCGGGCGACACGATCATGGTCCAGGAATCGATGAAGATGGAACTCACCATTACAGCCCCATGCACAGGCGTCGTCACCGACGTGCTGTGCGGACAGGGCGATCTGATCGAGCGCAATGCCGTGGTTGCAGAGATCGAGCCGGAACGGGAGGAGGCAGCCGCATGAGCGATTTGCCGAAAGCCGTGGTCTTCCACGAGGAAGGGCCACGAGAAGGTTTCCAGATCGAGAAAGGCAGCTTTTCGAGAGCCGATCGCGCTGCGCTGGTCGACGCACTGGCAGCTACCGGCCTTGAGCAGGTACAGGTGGGTTCCTTCGTCAGCCCAAGAGCGGTGCCCGGCATGGCGGACGTCGATCAGTTGTTCGCTGAAATCAAGCCGGTCAAGGGCGTGCGGTACACGGCGCTCTGGCTCAACGAAAGCGGATATCGGCGTGCTCTGCGGGCGCCGAACATCTCCATCGACGGCAAGATCCTGCTCTACAACACAGAGACATTCAGCCAGCGGAACAATAACTGCTCCGTCGCCGAAATGCGCAAGCGCCAGGCGGACTGGGTCGATCTCTATCTGGCTGACGGCGTGCCTTATGAATCGGCCTACATATTGACCGCGTTCGGGTGCAATTACGAAGGCGAAGTGCCGTTGCAGACGGTCGTGGACTCGTCCGCTTACGCCATCCAAATCGCGCGCGAGCGCAAGCTGCCGTTTCCCCGTATCATCCTGGCCGATACCGTGGGATGGGCCAATCCGGAGGACATCAAGCGGCGCGTCGGTGCGATCCGCGACCTTGAACCCGACGCACCGATCGGCTTGCATTTGCACGATACGCGCGGGCTGGGAGCCGCCAATTTCTATGCCGCCCTCGAAATGGGCGTGGACATGTTCGACAGCTCGGTCGCGGGCCTGGGCGGCTGTCCTTTCGCCAATCATGGCAACCAGCATGGCGCCGGCAATATCTGCACCGAGGACATGGTGCTGATGTGTCAGGAAATGGGGATCGAGACAGGCATCGACCTGCCGTTGCTGATCGAGGCCGCCCAACTGGCGGAGCGGATCATCGGGCGCCCCTTGTCGGGCAAGGTCATGCACGCCGGCGTGCCGAAGCGTCAACGAATGATCGGAGAGTAGAGACCATGCCGGTAGAAGCATTGCGGCGCAGCGAAGGCGTCTTATTATGCGATGTGAATGACGGCATCGCTACCATTACGATCAACCGCCCCGAACAGCGCAATTCATTGTCCATCGAGGTGGGCAACGGCCTCTATACATTGTGGGAAGAGATCGACGCCACGCCCGAGGTCCGCGTCGTAATCCTCACCTCTGCGGATTGCGGCACGTTCTGCGCCGGCCAGGACCTGAAAGAAGCGGCCCGGATGAAGGCGGAGACAGGGCAGGACATCCTTACCTTTTTCAAGGATCCGTTTCATTACCGCATGCGCCGGGTGAAGGTGCCCATCATCGCAGCGATGACGGGCCATCTCATGGCGGGCGGTATGCTGATGAGCCTCAATTGCGACATTCGCGTCGGCCTGGCGGGCAGCAAGGTCGGCATAACCGAATCCAAGATCGGTCGCGGTTCCCCCTGGGGCATGCCGCTCATGTGGATGCTGCCGCAGCCGCTGCTGATGGAAATGGTGCTGACGGCACAGCTCTATCCGATCGAGAAGTTTCACGACCTCGCCTTTGTGAACTATCTGGAAGCAGATCCGGACGCTGTGCGCGCCCGTGCCCGCCACCTTGCCGAGACCATCCGGGACAATGCCCCTTTGTCCGTCATGGCAGGCAAGCGCGCGCTGCTGACGACGATGAGCGTGGGCTGCGACACCGGGCTAGAGATGGCCTGGCACATCTACCGCGACGCCTATGCGAGCGAGGACGCGCAGGAAGGCCCGCGCGCCTTTGCAGAAAAGCGCCCCCCCCGATGGACGGGGCGCTGAGACGAATGGTCAGCGCATTCGAGGACATGGCGCCGTCAGCTGCGACGGCACGACCGTAGGAAAAAGGCGAGAAGCCCCGGCGATCGGAAACTGGACAGGTTGGAGAGGAAAAATCTATGCTGCAACTGAAACCGGGCGTGAAATACGACATGCCGGCTGCGTTCGGCCCATCGATCTTCACGCCTGTCACCGAGGTGCCAAACGCGACCCTGATAAGCACATCTTTCGATTCGAGGCCGGACGCTCTGGCGGCCATCCTCCCGCCTCACCTGACGGTCGGGGAGATCCCGACCCTTTACATCAACCGCCTCAGCTACGACGCCGTCGATTACCTATGCGGACGCGGCTACGAGGAAATCATCGTCGCCATCAATGCCCGTTATCGAAACGGAGCGGAAGATATCGCCGCGCCTTATGTCTGCGCGGTCTGGGTCAACCAGGTTGCCGCCCTCACTTCGGGCAGGGAGTTCATGGGCCATCCCAAGCTCTTTGCCGACATCCCCCCGCTTGACGAGCGCGGAGATCGCATCGGCTTCGATGCGTCCGAATATGGCACTTGCTTTTTGCGCGGCGAGGTGCGTGAGTTGAGGGCACTTCCGTCCGACACCGTTGCAAAGATCAGGAGCAGCCAGAGCCCTTACTCGCTGGCCTGGAAATATATCGCCGGTCCCGACGGAACGGTGGACGTGGATTACGGCACGCTCCTGAAGATGGAGTGGAACTACGAAGAGGCATGGGTGGGGAACGGCGAAGCCCATTTCGAGGTCGCGCCGCGCGAGCAGCTTCCGGTGTCGTCCCACGTGGTGAAGGCGCTGGCGGCGCTGCCCGTGGTGAAGCGTCGGCCCGCTTTCGTGGGCAAAGGGCCCGCCGTCATTCATCGCGCCGCCACCCGACGACTGGAGAAGGTCAAGCCATAACCCCTGACACAATATCGGCCTGCCGGCTGCAATATAAAGGAGTGCATCATGTCTTCGGTTTTTCAGAAGCCCATCATCGACACCGACACCCATGTGACGGAGCCGCCAGATCTCTGGACATCGCGCATGCCCAAGAAGTTGGGCGATGAGGTGCTGCACGTCAAAATGCACCCCAAATATAATCTCGAATATTGGTTTGTCGGCGACAAGGCCGTGTTCTCCGCCTGGGGCAGCGCCAATTACGGCTTTCCCGGCGGTTCGCTGTCCATCCCGGCACAGTGCAACGAGTCCCACGCAGGGGCATGGGACGCCAATGAACGCCTGAAATATATGGATGAAACCGGCGTCCTCGCACAGGTTCTTTACCCAAACCTCGGCGCGGTCGTCATGTCCATGTACAAGCATATGAGTGACGAGATCAAATTCGGATCGATCCGCGCCTATAATGACTTCCTGATCGATTTCATCCAGCCCTCGCCGGACCGCTTCGTACCTATGGCGGTGTTGCCGCTGTGGGACATTGAGGCATCGGTCAAGGAAGTCGAGCGTGCCGCAAAGATTGGTCACAAGGGCGTGCTGCTCAGTGGCGCGCCGCATGAACATGGTTGGCGCTATCTCAGCGATAAGGCATGGGATCCGCTGTGGTCGGCCATCAGCGACGCCAACCTTCCCGTCAGCTTCCACGCGGGCGGGGGCGACTTCGCCGACGACTTCCTGAGCGCCGGACGATACAGGACTGACGGCATTCATGCCAATTATGTCCGATCATCGACGATGACCTTCCTGCTCGTGGGCGGCCAGATGGCGGACCTTCTGATGTCGGGCGTGCCGCAGCGTTTTCCCAAGCTACGCTTCGCCGTCGTCGAAACCGGGATCGGACATCTCAACTTCGTGCTCGAATCGCTCGACTATCACTACAACGTCGCGAAGCTGTGGGAGCATCGACCCGAGTTCACCGAACTGCCGAGTGAAACGTTCAAGAAGCATGTCTTCGTCAATTACTGGTTCGAGCGGCTGGATCAGTTCCACATCGACCGGCTGGGCGAGGATAACATCATGTTCGAAACGGATTTCCCGCACACCACCTGCCTGGGTGGCCGGGAAGCGGTGGCCATGGCGCTGACGAACGGGCTGGAGACCCAACCTGAGCGGGTGCAGGACAAGATCCTGTTCGGCAACGCCGCCAAGCTCTACAACGTTCCCGTCCCGCAGAGCGCGTTCGACCGCGCCCGCGCATTCGCGACCGCCTGATGGAAATGTATGCCCATGTTTGTTGATCTCACTGAAGAGCAGAAGCTTCTCAAGGCGACGTTCGAAAAGCTGTTCCGGGTGAAATCGACACCGGCGCGTATACGCGAAAGCGGGCCGGTCGGCCATGATCCCGAACTATGGGCAGAGCTGGCGGCCATGGGCGTTCCATCGATGCGCGTCGCCGCCGACCGGGGGGGGGCGGACGTTTCTCTTCTCTCGGCTGCGCTTATCGCGGAGGAAGCGGGGCGCCACGCCGCGCCAGTGCCGCTGGTGGAATCTATTGTCGGTACCCGGCTGCTCGCGCAGACAGTCGAGGAAGGCGACGAGTTGCTCGTTCGGGTTCTCGAAGGCCGAGCGATTGTCGCGGTCGCGCTCTTGCCGGTCGAAGAGGGTGCCAGTCAGCTTGTTCCGGGCGGCGCAGTTGCCGACGCCGTTATCGCGCTGCGCGGCGACGCGCTGCTGTTGGTGACCGGCAGGGGGAGTGGGCCTGTGCCCAATACCGGCCACCTGCCGCTGGCACGTTGGGAGTTGGTCGAAGGTGTCGTTCTTGCGCGTGGAGACGAGGCGGTCGCTTTGTATCAGGCCGCAGTCGAGGAATGGCGGCTGCTTTCTGCGGCGCTTGTCGCGGGGGCGGCGGATCGGGCGCTGCGGCTTGCGTCCGATTACGCGAATGAACGGCATCAGTTCGGTCGTCCGATCGGCAGCTTTCAGGGGCTTGCTCATCCGCTCGCGGACAGTCTTGCCGACTTGGATGCTGGCCGCCTCACCATCTGGAAGGCGATCACCGCGATCGCCGAGGGCAGGGAGGATGCGGCGGGCCTGGCGGCCCTGGCCTATTGGTGGATAACGCAGACCGGCAACAAGGCCGTGCATCGCGCGCTTCGGACGCTGGGCGGATATGGTCTGAGCCTAGAATATGACGTGCAGCTCTTCCACCGCAGGGTGGTAGGTGTGATATTGAGCGGCGGCGATCCGCAGAAGATGCTGATCGCTGCGGGCGATCGGCTCTATGGCGGTGCCCGCGTCGCTCTGCCAGAGGCGGGTGAGCCGACCATGCGTTTCGAAATCTCCGAGCGATCGAGGCAGCTGGCCGAAGACCTCAATCGCTTTTTTGACGCGAGTTTTACGCCGCAGATGGCAGCGAAGGCGCATCATTCGACGTCCAGCCATGACAAGGAATTCCATCGGATGCTGGCCGAGAATGAATTCATGTTCAAGGCTTGGAAGGCTCCCCAGTTGTCCGCCACCCCCGCAAGCGACGGCTTCGCGCTTGCCGCTGTCATGGAGGAGCGGGGCTATTCGACGCACCTCATTTCCACCAGCGAGATGGTCGGGCAGACCGTCGAGCGGTTTGGGTCGCCGGAGGTCAAGGCCGACGCGTTGGTCCGCATCCAGAAAGGCGAGGCGATTTGCAGTCTTGGCTTTTCCGAGCCGGGATCGGGATCGGACGTCTTCGCCGCTGCGACTCGTGCGATCCGCGACGGCGATGACTGGCTGATCAACGGGCAGAAGATGTTCACCACCGGCGCGCATTACGCCGACTATGTGATGCTGCTCGCACGTACCGACAGCAGCGGAAGAAAGCATGAGGGGCTGACGTTCTTTCTCGTGCCCACCGACTTGCCGGGATTCAGCTTCCAGGCGGTTCATACCTATCAGGACGAACGGACGAACATCAGTTTCTACACCGACATCCGGCTTCCGGATCGCTACCGGCTGGGTGGCGTAGGCGAGGGCGCATCAGTGATGGGCGCCGTGCTGGTGCTCGAACACAGCGCCGCGGGCTCGATGTTCCATGGGCAGAATGAGATGATGAAGGCGGCCCGGGTCTGGGGCAGTACCCGCGTCAATGGTAAGGCGCCCTTCGACGACGCAGGCATTCGTGCGCGTTTCGCCGCTGTCAATGCCCGGTTCGAGGCCGCGCATTCGTTGGTCGCGCGGAGCCTTTGGGCAGCGGACACAGGTCAGCACTACCGCGCCTGGGGACCGATGTCGAAGATGTTCGTTACCGAGGCGCATCTCCAGAATGCGTGGGAGCTGTTGCAGATGGGTGCTCCAGACAGCGGCGTGATCAGCAAGGAGCCGCTGGGTGTGGTGGAACTCGGCCACCGGCGGGCCTATGGCTCTACCATCTATGGCGGGACCAGCGAGGTGCATCGCAGCCTGGTCGCCGAACAGGGGCTGGGCCTTCCTAAAAGCCGCAGCTGATAAAGTCGGGTGGCCGGCAGTGCCGCCACCCGACCTTTCGAGGACTTAGACTTTGCCCGTGGCCATGACCTGGCGGGCTTTTTCCAGCAGCCAGAGCGCGTAGCCGTGAAGGCTGTCGCCTAACTCGAGGGGAACCAGTCCGGCGCGCGAGCGCGCGAAGGTGCCTTCCTGGATCGACGCCAGCTTGAAGCAGGCCAGCACCATGTACCAGGGCATCTGCGACGTGTCGCGGCCCGACAATTCCCCATACAGGCTGACAAGTTCGCGCCGGCTAGCGAAGCCGTTCCATGGCGTGCAGACGGGCTCCCTGCCTTCAGGATCGCCTGCCTCGTACCAGCTGGACAGCATCCAGCCGAGGTCCAGCAAAGGGTCGCCCAATGTTGACAGCTCCCAGTCGATCAAGCCGGCAATGGCAGGCCGATCGAACTGATACATGACATTGGGATATTGAAAGTCGCCATGGATGACGCCGATCCTGCCATCGGTCGGCACATTGTCGGACAGCCAGCGCGAAATCTCATCAATGTGCGGCAGGCTGGGACCATCATAACCAGGCATTCCGACATAGCTGTCCAACTGCCCGCGCCAGCGATCCACTTGCCGCCCATGCCAGTCGTCGGGCTTGCCATAGTCTTCCAGTCCCTGGGCAATATAGTCGATGGCGCCCAGCGCAGCGCCCGCCTGCACATATTCACGCCCCATCGCCGCGCGCCATGATGGATCCGTGCCATATTGGCCAGGGAGGGGGCCAAGCGGAGAAAAGCCTTCAAGGGGAGCCATGGCATAGAAGGCAGTGCCGATGACGGCTTCATCCGCGCAGGATGCATATAGGCGGGCATGCGGCACGTCGCTGTCTTTGAGGGCGCCCAGCAGTCGAGCCTCGCGAAGCATGGTCGCATTGCTGTTCTTGCGCAGGTTGCGCGGAGGGCGGCGCAGAACGAAGCTGCCGCCATCCCGCTCGATCACGAACAGATTATTTTGAGAACCCCCTATGAGTTGGCGCACGGAACGGACGTCGCCCTTGCCGGGAATGTCGGCTTGCGCATCAATCCATTCCTGCAAGGCAGGCCAACGCAGCAGCCCATCAAAATCGTTCAGCATCATCTCTCCTCTGGTTGATCGCCATTGCTCCCTATGTCCCGACCCCATGGCATGCCGGATAACACCGGATTGGCAGTTGCGATTAGCAGGCCTTATTCCGCGCGGGCCGGCCTAAAAACAGGTAGGGTCCAGCCATCCTGGATGGGATTCCACTCCACGACGACCTTCAGGCCGATTTCAACGTCCTCCGCCTCGATGCCGGCAAGATTGCTCACCAGGCGCGCGTCGTCCGTTCCGTCGAGCGAAACAACGACGGGAACATAGACATAGGCTTCGCCCGTCGCGGGACTGGTCGAACAGATGGCGAAGCTGAAAATCGTGCCGGTGCCGGGCAGGACCGGCCAAGTCTTCTCGCTGGCTTGGCATTGTGGGCAGAAAGGAGTGGGTGGCATCCGGAAATGACCGCAGTTGGCGCATTGGCAGGCGGTCAGCCTGTGCTCCTTGGCTGCTTGCCAGAAAGGCTCGGTATCAGGATTGGTCGTGATGCGGATCTGATCGCCAGGCAGGGCACGTGCAAGGCCGTAGGTCATCGGGACTTCCTTCGATTGTAAAGCACCACGCGTCCGGGGTGGAGCGGCCGCGACCAGGACAGAGCGATGGTGCAGCGACGCGCGTGCAACTGCAAGAAAAAGGTGCCTGATTAAGCCGTCCGTGCCTATGAAAGAACGCCGCTACGCCTGTGCTTCATGGGCACAAAAAAGAGGGGCCGGATTATCGGCCCCTCTTTTTCGATGGCGTTCGCTCAATGAACGAACAAAGATCGCGGATCAGGCCGCGGCGAACATTTTCTTGATCTCGCCCGAAGTCACGGGGCGACGAGCGTTGCCGACCATATCCATGCTGTCGGTCTTCAATCCGCCCAGGTTGGCACGCGGCGAAACGTCAACGTCCTTGCCGAGTTCGCGCAGATGCCCGACCGTGCAATTCTCACGACCGCCCAAGATGCTGAACGGATCGAAATTATACTCCCGGAACACATTCTTGTGCGTGACCGCGTCGATCACGTCATCCGAGAGATGCTGCACGCCGGCCCAGACATATTCGGGGCAGTTCGGCCATTGCGTATCGGAATGCGGATAGTCGGCTTCGTAGCAGACCAGGTCGCTGTTCATATAGTCGAGGTTCTTGAGGCCGAACTGATCGACGATGAAGCACGTGATGATATGCCGCTTGAAGACGTCCGAAGGCAGCTCCTTGCCGAAGTCGCTGAAGGTCCACTCATGATGATGCTCATAGGTGTAGTCGGCGCGCTCGAGCAGATAGGGCACCCAGCCGATGCCACCTTCCGACAGCGCCATGCGCAGGTCGGGATAGCGCTGCCAGAACTTCGCGAACATCCAATCCGCCGCCGAGTTGGCGATGGAGATCGGCATGGTCGTGATCCAGGCATCGATCGGCGATTCATCGGACGCATGAGCCGCCTGAGACCCGGTGCCGATGTGGCAGTTAAGCACCATCTTGTAATCGCACGCCGCCTTCCACAGCGGTTCCCAATATTCATTGTGAATGCTTGGAAGATTGTTCGCGGCCGGATTATCGGGGAAGCCGATCGCGTGAACGCCATGGGCGTACCAACGCTTCATCTCCGCCAGCGTTTCATCCATATCCCACAGGGGCAACTGGATCATCGGGATGAACCGCCCCGGCCCGGCGGCGCACCAGTCCAAGACATGCCAGTCATTAGTGGCACGGACCGCGCGCAGCGCCTTGTCCTTGTCGCCCGCCAGAGCAGCCTGGATCCACGCCTGTCCCGAAAAGCCCGACATCGTATTGAAATTCAGCGAGCCCAGCACGCCGTTGACGTTCATGTCGTCGATGCGCGCCTTGGGGTCATAGCAGCCCGAGCGCATCTGGTTAAAGCGGTCCGGCTCCATGCCATATTCCGAACGCGGTCGGCCGACCACAGCGTTGAGACCAATCGTCGGATAGATTGTGTCGTTCCAGATCCACACGTCCTTGCCATCCTTGTCGATGACGCGGGGTGCTTCGTCCTTCTTATCTGCGGCGTAGTGAGGAAAATAGGCTTCCGGCGGCTCGATCGCGTGATCGTCGACGCTGCATAACACCATGTCGTTCAAGTTCATGATCGTCTCTCCTCTGCCCGGAAGCGGGTTCTTAAAACTGATGGTCCGTCATGTTTAGGCCAATTTGTCGAGGTTGGCAACCTTTGAGGGGCATATCATCGCATATTATTGTCGGGCGTCGAAGCGCTAACGATCGCATTGCGACGGTGACTGCTTTTCGGTCTGACCGGGCAATCATCCGATCTGAGGACTGTAAGGAGGCATATGCGTTTGGAACCGATGCTCCGGCGTAGCGTGGCTTGAAATGCGCGGCGCTCGGGCGCTGGATTTCCAGTCACCTCGGCCTGCTCGGTGACGGCTGGACGGAGCACGCGAAGGACCACGAGGTCGGAATATGCTGCTTGCTGCGAGCTTACGTCGCCTCATGTGCAGGGAGCCGCTCGACGTGGTGTTGTCCCAAACCGCAGTTCGTTTCCGGCTACGAACATGCGGATAATGGACATACCCGTTCAGCGTGGCGCCGCGTGCCCGTCGCCGGCTTCCTTGGGCGATGCGCGATTCGTTCGTCCGTGGGAAAGCGCACCGCATCGGGCTGCTCGCCGAAAAATTTCGATGATGGGGCGGGGGGGAAGCCCAAGGACTGTTGCCTAACGGTCGATCGGCAGTTACACTGGGCAACCACATCCGGCCCCTGCTTCAAAAATGGGCGGAAAAGCAAACGGGAGAGTAGGTGGCCAACGTCTCTTCTGGACGTGCGAGAGCCCAGCAGCACGATTGGTGGACCCGGGTTCGCCGATGGCTGGCAGTAGATATCGTTCGCGTGCGCCTCGCACAGCGCCCGATGACGTCGGCGCAAAGCGGCGGCTGAAGGATGAGCGAAGATATCCGGCCTTCTGAACTCGTCGATCGCCTGCACGATTTCGTCGCGTCGCCTCCTGACCGCGATTTCGTGGAGAGTGGCGGGCGCTGGTGGCGCGCCGCCGACGTCGCGGCGGTCGCTCGGGGCGTGGAGGCCCTACTGGAGGATGCCGGGGTTCCGCGCGACACCGCGATTGGGGTGGTGGTGCGCAATCATGTGGAGCAAGCTGCCGCCCTGATCGGTCTGATCGCGGCAGCACGGCCAGTCACCATGATCCAGTCGCAGCAGGCGCGTTCTCTCATTGCCGGTCAGGTCCGGGCTCTGGAGCTGGCCGTCGTAATCGCGGAGGAATCCGATTGGGGCGAGGATCTGCGATCATGCCTGGCAGAAGGCAGAATGGGTATCGTTCTGCCGGTCCTGCCGAGCGCGCCGCGTCTGGCGGCGCCGGTGAGCGCCTTGGCATCCCTGCGGCGCAGGCACGACCAGACAGTCGTCGAGGTTCTGACCAGCGGCACCACCGGTCCGCCAAAACATGTCGCTTTGGGATTGGCCGCCTTGATCCGCGGCGTCGCGATGCTGACGCTGGGTGGGAAGATCGAAGGAGAACGGCAGGTCGATATCCTGTTCGCGCCCCTGACTTCCATCGGCGGCATCCTGCCGCTGATGGCCTACCCGGTGATCGGCGCGGCATTTTGCCTACTCGAGCGGTTCGATGTGGACCAGTGGGTGGAGGCGATACAGCGGCACCGCCCGCAATCCATTGGATCGACGCCTGTCATCATCCGGTCCGTGCTTCAGAAGGGCGTGCCGCGCGAAGCGTTGTCATCCCTGAAGATTGTTTATGGCGGCGCCGGCCCGCTGGAACAGGAATTCCGCCAGCAATTCGCCCGGTCCTACGATGTGGACCTTTGCTGGGGTTACGGCGCGACCGAATTCGCGGGCGTGCTGGCTACCTGGACGCCGCAGCTCAAGAAAGAGCTCGGAGGCGACAAGCCTGGCAGCGTCGGGAGGCCACTGCCGGGCATTACCGTGCGCATCACCGACGTCGAAAGCGACCGGGAACTCGCGACAGGACTAGAGGGCCGGCTCGAGGCCAAAGTGCCTGGCGTGTCGGAGGACTGGCTGCGAACCAACGATATGGCCAAGATCGATGATGACGGCATAATCTACATATTGGGCCGGATAGACGGGGCGATCAATCGCGGCGGGTTCAAGGTGCTCCCTGAAATCGTGGCTGATGCCCTCCGTCGGCATCCATCGGTTAGGGACGCCGGCGTGATCGGCATACCCGATCCCCGACTGGGTGAGGTTCCCGTTGCGGCGGTAGAACTGACGGCTTTGGATGAAACCGTCACAGGCGCGGACCTGCGTGCCTTCACCCGGCAGCATCTTGCCTCGCCATCCGTGCCTGCCGAAGTGATTGTCGTCGAAGCGCTGCCGCGCAACGGGATGATGAAGGTCGATCTGGCAGGCTTGCGACGCATGTTTGATTCATCTCGGCGCAAGGAGCGCGCATGAGACTTCGTGTGTCAACCTTTGGGTCATCGCACCAACCGTCTGCTTCGCTTCGCGTAGCTGAAAGCTACGCTACGCAGCCGGTTGCCTCAGGCGGCGGCGATGTGATCATTTTGGTTGTCAGCAAGGAAGGGCGTGGCACCTGCATGGCTGGTGGGATCGTATGTTTCGCCGTTGGACCATGCACGCCAGAGTACGCGGATCCATGCGCGTGCGAGGATGCGGACAGCGTGAGGATGATCGCATCCGCGCGCGCTGGCGCGCTTGTAGATATCGGCCGCCCATGGGCTCTGGTGTCGGGAGTTGTCGGCGAAGCATGTGATGGCAGCTCTGAGGCGCTTGTTGCAGGCCCATCGCCAGCCGACGCCGCGGGACTTGCCGCTCTGGGAGGTGACGGGGGCGACGCCGGCTTCGGAGGCGAGTTGGTCCTCGGTCTGGAAGCGCCCGCGGACACTGCCGAGTTCGGCGAGGATCTGAGCGGCACAGATTTTGCTGGCGCGCGGAAAGGACATGACGATTTTGCCGTCGGGCAGATCGGCCACCATATGTTCGATGCGGCCGGTGATTTTGCCTATCTCGGTGACGAGACTGTGCAGAATGCGCGCGAGCGCGCGGACGAGTTCGCCCTTTGCGTCGCTTTCGGCTTCTCCGGGGTCTCCGCGCGGTGCGGCATGCAGCCGTTCCAGCAGCGCTTCAGGCGATCTGCGTCCGAAATAATGATGCTGGGCGAGGAAGCCAGCAAGGCGCTTGGGACCAAGCCTGGCAGCGCTCTCGGGGTTCGGATAGCGTTCGATGAAGGCCAGCGCGATCGGACTGGCGACGTCTGCGAAGATGGCGGCGGCGCCCGGCCAGAAGCTGTCGAGCAGAGCGGTCAGCTGATTGGCCAGGGCGACCCGCGTCGCAACCAGATCGTCGCGACCGCGCACGAGGCCGCGCAGTGCCTTGATCGCATCGGACTGGGGCTTGAGGGCCAGCAGGCGATGCCCATCGGTGCGCAGGATGTCGGCCAGAATATAGGCGTCACCGGGATCGCTCTTGGCCGAGACGGCGCGGTAGCGCGGCCGGCACGCCTTCACCACATTGGGGTGGATCGGCACGACGACGAAGCCGGCCTCGACCAGCGTATCGACGAGCAGGCCCGAGGGGCGCTCGATCGCGATCCGGATATCACCGGGCTTGCCGTGCCTCGCCAGCCACGCGACCAGTTTGGCGAGTCCATCGCGGTCATGGCCGACCTCGATCCGGTCCGCTATAGTTCCGGTGGCGTCGATCACGCAGGCGGCATGCGAACCACCGCCCCAGTCGATGCCGACAAAAACAGTCATTGGGTCATCTCCTCACATCGGAGTATGATCCCGACTGCCGGGAGCCCTGGCGGGATACTCATTGACCGGCGCTCTGAGCGGCTACCCACGGCGCATCTTCCTGTAGCTCGTCTCGGACTCCCGGCCACCGTCGCCCCGCGGGTCTCATGCGGGTTCTCAAGGAACAAGCGAGCCTGGCGATCACAACGGTGGCGCGGGACCAACGCGATCCAATCCTACCGAATCAGCCCGCGTCGCGCAGAGGTTGTCCAATGAGCGTGGGGACAGCCGTGAAGCCATCGCGCAGCCGGACGTCGCAGTCAGCCGGCTGGCCCATGAATGGGGCGACCGCCGCGATTGAGATAAACAGATGCATCCGGCCGCTGCTGGACGATACCACCTCGATCGTCGTAACGCCCTGGGCGAACGACAACAGGAACTGCTTCCGATGCTGATTTTTCGTTGCGCGGCAAGATTGTGATCGCTCTCTACCATTGTCCGCGCGGTAGGTCTTTCCGCGTGCTGTGGCTGCTGGAGGAACTGGGGCTTGCCCACAGGCTCGTCGTTCTGCCTTTTCCGCCGCGCAGCCGGGCGCCATGGTTCCTTGAGGAAAATCCGTTAGGAACAGTTCCCTTGTTGGTCGACAAAGAGGTGCGGATGACGGAATCCGTAGCCATCTGCCTGTATCTTTCGGGACGATATGGCGCCTCCCATGAGATCGCACCCGATGCCAGCGATCAGAGCGCCTGGCTCGACTGGACGATATTCGGGGAAGCGTCGCTAACCTGCGTCGCGTCCGTCGCCCTGCGCTACGGCTGGATCAACCCACCCAATGAGCGCCAACCTGCCGTAACACGCGACTATCAGCACAAATTCGTCGAACGCGCTAATCTGGTTGCGAAGGCGCTGGAGGATACCGATTATCTTGTTTCCAACCGGTTCACTATCGCCGATATCTCCGTATCCTATAACTTCCGTCTAGCGGAATTCACAGGAGACATGGAGAAGCTGCCCCCCGTCCTGCACGCCTACTGGTCTCGCCTCAAGCAGCGCCCAGCCTATCAGGCTGCGCTACGGCTGGAAAGTGAAACGCCGGTCCAGCGAGAGCGACCGGCCAGCATATCCTGAGCGGGCGGAAAGATCACCGTGCACGAAGCGACGGGCTGACTAAACCGTCAAATTCCGATAGCCTTCGATGTGATACGCCAGCATGAGACATCGGATGACCCGGTTTTTCCCATGGCGGAGGGATTTATCACAAATAAAATCAGCGGGAAGCTGTCGCTTAGGGCATGAGAATTAGGACAGAAGGCGCGTTCGCGGCTGAAAAAGGAGACGGAGCAGGTGGTCTGGGTCAACCGGGATAAGACAGCGATCGTCGGAATCGGCGCTACGGATTATTACCGCCGGGGCCTCAGCTGGCCGCGGACGATCAACGACATGGCGGGCGAAGCCATTTTGAGCGCCTGCGCGGACGCCGGGATTTCGGTGAAGGATATTGACGGCTTCGCCTATTATTCCACGGCGGGCGCCGGCTATCTGGACAAGTTTGACACAGGGTCGCTGATGGAGACTCTGGGCATGCCGAATGTCTCCTTCTCCACCACGCTGACGTCCGGGGGGGGCGGCTGTCCGGGCGCCATTGGCCTCGCCACGGCTGGATTGATGAACGAAGACTGCAAATATGCCGTCACCGTCATGGCCTTGCAGCAGTTGCCCGACAGCCGACTGGGCACCGTGTTCGGCAACGCGGCACCGACACCGGAGAACAGCTTTCTCCAGCCTTCGGGTCTAGTGGGTCCGGGTCATCTGGTCAGCGTACTCGCCCGCCGCCACATGCATCTGTACGGCACCACCCAGGATGCGTTCGGGGAAGTTGTGATGGCCACTCGCGCCAATACCGCCAACCGGCCAAAGGCGACCCGGAAGGCGCCGCTCACCAAGGAGGAATATCACGCTTCGCCCATGCTGGCCGATCCGTTGCGGCGGCTCGACTTCTGCCTGGAAAGCGATGGCGCGGTGGCGGTCATCACGACGACGACGGAACGGGCGAAAGATTGCCGCCACAAGCCGGCCCTTGTCCACGCCTGCGCCCATGGCGGCGAGCGCGAATGGGGCAGGGCCTTTGCCTGGATGGGAATGCCCGATCCGCACTTCGCCAGTTCCGGCCATGCCTTCACCGCCGGCAGAGTCTGGGCGCAATCGGACCTGTCGGCCAAGGACATGGATGTCGCCCTGCTCTATGATCATTTCTCCGCGATGGTTCTCATGCAACTCGAAGATTACGGATTTTGCGAGCGGGGGGAGGGCAACGACTATGTGCTCGCCGGCAAGCTTCGCTACGACCCGGAGACGCGCCGCGGCGTAAATGGCGGTGTGCCGGTCAACACCCATGGCGGCAATCTGAACGAAGCGTATGTTGTGGGCATGACCCATATCGTCGAGGCCGTTGAACAGGTTCGCGGCACGGCGATCAACCAGGTCGCCGATGCCGAATTCGCCCTAGTGTCGGGCGGACCGGCGTCGCTGCCGGTTTCCAGCCTGATCTTGCGAGCAGAGTGAGCGCGCATGGCAAGCGGCACCGGGCCGCTGCGGGGGCAGCGGTTCGCCATGCCACACTTCAATCTTCTCGGGTGACATGAATGTCTTTTCTCTATGATGACGGCCAGATGGCGATCGCCACGGAATCGCGCCGGGTTCTTGATGCGCGTATGGCCAAGGACCGGCTTCTGCCACTGCTTGAACAGGTCGGCCAATATGACGAACCCTTCTGGCGAACGGCGATCGAGCAGGGCTGGACCGGCCTTGCCATCCCGGAAGAGTATGGCGGGCTGGGCCTTGGCCTCATCGAACTGGGACTTGTCGCGCAGGCGACCGGCGCGCACACGGCCGGCGCCCCGTTCCTGACGGCCGGCTACGGAGCGGCACGCGGGCTGCTGCATGGGAGCGACGTAAGCCTGAAGGAAGAATGGCTGCCGAAGGTGGCAAGCGGCGAAAAGATCGTGACCGTTGCCTTCGCGGATGCGTCCGTGCCTATGCCGCCAGCATCCAGCGTGCGCTTTGAAAACGATCGGCTATGGGGCGCCAAAAGCGCGGTGGTCGCGGGCCAGCGTGCCGATGGCGCGCTGGTGTGGGCACAGCATGGCAAAGAGCCGGCCCTCGTTCTCGCGGACCTGTCACAGGCAGTTCGCAAGCCGGTCAACAGCTTCGACAATTCACGCCTCTATGCCGATCTGGTCTTTGACGGCACCCCGGCGCGGCTGGTGGCGGAGGGCGACACGGCGCGGCGGATCGCGCTGGAAACTCTCTCCGCCATGGCGGTGGTGACGGCGCATGAGCAGTTGGGGGGGGCAGAGGAACTAATGACCATGGCTCGCGACTATGCGCTGACCCGCAAGGCCTTCGGTCAGCCGATCGGCGGCTTTCAGTCCGTCAAGCACAGGATAGCCGAACTCTACGGGCTGGTGGAACTGGCGCGCGCCAATGGCATTCACGCCGCGGCGAGCGATGGGCAGGAACACTTCCTGATCGCCGCCGCTGACGCGCGGATTTCCGCCACGGAAGCCTATGATACCGCCGCGCGGGATTGCACGCAGATCCATGGCGGCATCGGCGTGACATGGGAGCAGGGGCTGCACCTCCATATGCGCCGGGCGCGCAGCCTTGCGATCGAGCAGGGCAATCTGTTGTTCTGGGAAGATCTGCTGGTTGAGCAGATCACGGGAGTAGCGGCATGACCGACTATGACAGCTACCGCGCCAACGCCCGGACCTGGTTGCAGTCCATCGCCGGTGAGTTCGGCAGGGAGGCCCGCCGAGGCCTGAGTGAGGAGCAGGATCTCGCTCTTGGTCGACGCTACCTGGCGTCGCGATATGAGGCGGGGTATGGTGGCATTCATCTGCCCGTGGAATTTGGCGGTCAAGGCCTGTCTCATGTCGAAAAGGTTATTTTCGAAACCGAGGAAATGGGCTTCGGCATGCCAATCGTCTATTTCAGCATTTCCTTGGGCATGCCCATCCCCATCATCATCCGCTTCGTGAAAGATCAGGCGTGGGTGAAGGAGCGGGTCGTCAAGGCCTTGCGCGGCGAGGAAATCTGGTGCCAACTCTTCTCCGAGCCCGCTGGCGGCTCCGATCTTGCCGGGCTGCGCACCCGCGCCGAGCCGGACGGCAACGGCTGGAAGATCAACGGGCAGAAATTGTGGACCAGCTGGGCGCAATATGCCGATTACGGTATCATGGTCGCGCGCACCGATCCGACCGTTCCCAAGCATCAGGGCCTGACCTATTTCTGGGTCGACATGCGCGCGCCGGGGATCGAGGTCCGCCCGATCAAGCTAGCGGACGGCGGCCATGACGTTAATGAGGTGTTCTTGGACGACGTCCGGCTGGAAGACTTGCAGCGGATGAGTCCTGTCGGCGGCGGTTTTGGCGTGGCAATGGCGACGCTGATGATCGAACGTTATGCCGCGACCGACAGCAATGGGTTCGGTCCCAGCCTGGACAATCTGGTCGAACTGGCCAGAGGGCTGGACGTCAATGGCAGGCCTGCTCTGCAGGACGGTCGCGTCCGTTCAGCGATCGCGCGCAATCATGCGATGCGCGCCGGGTTGGATTCCATCACGGCGCGCGCCATGCTCGCGATGCAGGCCGGCAAGGAGCCGGGGCCGGAGGGCGCGCTGAACAAGCTGTTTTCGGTGCGCAGCCGGCAGAAATTGTCGGAGTTCGCGATCGACCTTCAGGGGATGAAGGGCGTTTCGTTCGATCCTGACGGGCTATTCACCGAAGACTGGACAACCAGCTGGATTGCGGCCCCCACCGGCCGTATCGCCGGCGGCGCGGACGAGATGCTGCTCAATACGATTGCGGAGAAGATATTGGGGCTGCCGCAGGATCATCGGCCCGACAAAGGCGTGCCATTCAACCAGATACCCGCCTGAGAGTCAGGCGACCGCCTCGCCCGTAAGTGGGACAGTCGCCTGATGCTCCGGACCCTATTTCCAGGTGATCTTCACGCTCTTGGCGGCTTGCAGCCCGGGATAGACCAAACGACTATCATCATCAGCCAATCGGAACGACGGCACGCGACGCAGCCATTCATTGAGGGCGATGCGCAGTTCGCGACGGGCGAGGTGCGAGCCCAGGCAACGGTGGGGGCCGCCGGCAAGGGTGAAGTGCCGGTTGGGCTGGCGGTCGAGTTTGACCTCCCGGGGGTTTTCGAATTCGGCGGGATCGAAATTCCCGGCGGTGTTCAGGCAGACGATCCAGTCATTGGCCTTGATCGTCTGCCCATGCAGTTCGAAGTCGCGTTTGACGAGACGCTGCGAGTTGACGAGCGGCTGCACGCGCAGGAACTCTTCGATCGCTTCCGGCACCATGTCCGGATTGTCGCGCAGCGTCTGCTGCACTTCCGGGTTGAGCGCCAGTCGGCGGAACATCAGACCCAGGGATGAGGCAACCGTGTCCAGACCGCCAAGCCAGAGGAAAAAGACCGTTCCGATGATCTCGTCATCGGTAACCGGCCGTCCGCCGACCTGCCCACTGGCAATTTTCCCCACCAGGCCACCATTCGGGTTCTGCTGCTGTTCCGCGATGAACGAGCGCAGATAGTCGAGAATGGCTCGCACCGCCTTGGTCGAGTTCTCAAAGTCCCCGTGGTGGTGAATGATGGCATGTTCCCATTCCAGGAACTGTTCGAACATGGATGAGGGGAACCCCATCAGGTCCATGAATACTCGCACGGGATATACACGGGCGAACTCATAGGCGAAATCCGCATGCCCCCTCTCAAGCAGCGGATCGATCAGATCGTTCGCACTCTTGTAGATTTCGCGCTCCAGTGCATCGATAGCCTTGGGCGAGAAATAGGGGTTCAGAAAAGCTCGGTATTTCATGTGATCCGGCGGATCCACGCCGAGCGGGATGTTGGGCCAGGTTTCCCCCACCAGGAACTGGAAACCGGCGGCGCCTTCGGTCGAAAACAATTCAGCGTCCTGATAAACGCGCGCAATGTCTTCATAATGGCTCACAACCCAGGCGCCTACGCCCGGCTGTCCCGCGACGATGTTCGGAGTCCACATCAGCGGGGGCACACCCTTATTGAACAGCGCGACGGTCTCCTTGTATGGCTCGTCGAAGGTGACCGGAATATCTCCATTAGCCCAGCGTATGTCGCGAACGAGTTCCGCAGGAACATGCGACGGCCGATCCGGAACCTCGATAGGATCGAGTTCTACTTTGAATTGAACAGTCATGGTGACCCTCTAATGCGCCATTATCTTGGCTTATGAACTGCCCGCCGATTATATGAGATCTTCTGAGTTGATTGCCACGCACCTGGTAGCGCGGGAAAGCATGATGCTTCTGTTCCACTCCCGAAGGCAGATCATGTACCGACTTGACGTATATTCAACGATTAGCAGAGTGGGTGCTGCTAGGCAAGAACGAACTCCCGCCGTAGGGCGCAATCCGCCGGCATGGACAAAGCGTGTCGGCTCTGATGAACATCAGTCTCGCGGGCTCAATCCACTGTTTCCCATGACCGCGTTTGGTAAGACCGCTCCACCGCGTCGATGACCCTTTGGACGTGCAGCGCCTGCCGGAAGCTCGGCTCCGGCTGGCCGCCATTGGCCACCGCATCTACCATCTCCCTGAAGATTTTGGCCATCGGGAAAACGGCCATGACCTCGTCCTCACCCCGCAGGTGCGAACCAGGCACACGTCGCAAGCGTTCCGGGATTTCCAGCGGCGCCTCCTTGAAATCGAACAGGCCGCCCACTTCACCGGCCGCAAGTCGCGTGTCGTACGATTGCGGAAATCCCGGCGATCGCAATATCAGCCGCCCTTTGCTACCCCATGCTTCCAGCGTGAAACCGGTGCCGTCAGACGCATTCCAGCAAAGGCTCAGCTGCCCGGTCACCCCTCCGTCAAGGCGGAAGAGAGAGACGGCGTTGTCGTCCACTTCAGGATCAAACTCGGCCCCGCCATCGGGCATTACCCAGTGGTCGAGATGGCGCGCTCCGCTGCCAACCACCTCGCGAACCCGTCCGAACATGGAAACGATGGCATGGAAGGCATGACTGCCCAGGTTTCTGAGCACGGACGCCCCCTGACTCGCATCGGAGAACCATTCATATCCCGGCACGTTCACGGCAGCCTCCGTGAACAGCTGGAGATGGAAGGTGCAGTGGACGCCGCTCAGCTTGCCAAGATAGCCTTCCTCGATCAACTCCTTCATCCGTTGCGCCGCCGGCGTCGCCTGGATGAAAGCATCCACGGCGCCGAACACCCCGGCCCCTTCCTGCATCTCGACCATCTGCTCGGCCTCTGCCGCGTTCATCGCGAACGGAATGCCCACATACACATGCTTGCCTTGCGCTACCGCGGCGCTCACCATCTCGAGCCGCAGCCTCGGGCGCGTCCCGACATCGATGATGTCCAGATCGGGGTCCCGGACCATTTCGCGGAAGTCTCCGTAGGCGCGCTGGAAGCCATGAGCGGCGGCCGCCGAGTCGGCCGTCGCCTGTCGGGAGGTGCAGATGGCGGGGACCTCGACATCTTCCAGGCTGCGCCAAGCGGGTAGATGGGCCTGGACTCCCCAAGCGGCGCTGATGATTCCCACCCTGGCTTTCCGTGACATCGGACTTTTCCTCTCTCATTTTCGGCCGCCGCCGGGCGACGACGGCCCATTCGTGCCGGTCGATCCCCAGGATTGTCAACCCGCATGGCTTGCGGATGCGCGCGATCGGGCAGCGGCGGAAATGGCGCAAGAATATGCGTCCGGCTCGAGGAAGTCGCCTTTGCCTCCAGCAAGACTTGACGATACGCCAATTCGCTGCTCAGAGACGGATCGAACGAATTGCGCTGAAACGAACGAATAGGAGGATGCGAATGGCTGGCCTGTTTTCATATGAGGGCAAACGCGTTGCGATTGTCGGCTGCTTTTCAGGAATGGGCGAAGCCTGCGCGCGCGAGCTTATGAACCTGGGCGCTGAAGTCCACGGCGCCGACATAAAGCAGCCCGGTTACAATCTGGCTTCGTTCACGCAGGTGGATCTGAAGGACTGGTCGTCCATCGATGCGGCGGTCAGCGCGATCGGCGGAGAGATCGACGCGCTGTTCAACTGCGCCGGCCTGCCGCAGACCTTCTCGATGGAAGACGTGCTGTCGGTCAATTTCCTCGGCGTGCGGCACTGGACGGAGCAGTGGCTGCCGCGCATTCGCAAGGGCGGTGCGATTGGGTCCATCTCTTCCCTGGGCGGCATGGGCTTCCTTCAGCGCATGGACGTGCTGCGGCCCCTCATCGCCATCCGCGAAAAGGCCGAGCTGCTCGACTGGGCCGCGAAGAATGCGGAGACGATGGGCGATTATTATGGCTTTTCGAAGGAGCTGATCAACGCCTGGACCAGCGTCACCGCTGTGGAGCTCGCGCCCAAGGGCATTCGCATGAATGCGACCATGCCAAGCCCGACGCAGACGCCGATGATGGACGCGTTCGAACAGATCGTCAGCTCCGACGTGCTGGATATGTTCACCGTGCCGGTCAATCGCCGCGCTACGCCGCAGGAACAGGCGAACGCCCTGATTTTGCTCAATTCGGACGCGGCATCCTTCGTTAGCGGCGTTTGCCTGCCGGTGGACTTCGGCTTCTACGGCGGGGCCACGACGGGTGCGATAGACATCGCCGCGCTGCAGGCGCAGGCTGCTGCAGCCGCGCAGTAAGGCATGAGGAGCCTTGCATGGGCACTGCTCATGCAAGGCGCTTTTTATTAGTTATCGGAGGGGTCGGTGGATGTCAGGCCAGATGCAGGGGAAAGTCATTGCAATAACGGGCGCATCGCGTGGGATGGGCAGGGCTTTCGCTGCCATTCTTGCGTCTGAGGGCGCGAAAATCTTGGCGCTGGCGCGGCCCTCCAACGAGCTGGACAGCTTGGCTGCGGAATTGGGCAGCAGCGTGCTGACAATGGCCTGTGACATTGCTGATGCTGGCGCCGTTACGCAGGCGATCGATCAAGGGGCTGGGCAGCTTGGTCGGTTGGACGGCCTTATCAACAACGCTGCTGTCGTCTGTATCACAAAGGTCGAAACTGCCACCGACGAGCAGATCCAGCGTCAATATGGAGCGAACCTGTTCGGGAGCATTTATGCGACTCGTGCCGCGATTCCTCACCTGCGCGCGGCAGGAGGCGGGGATATCATCTTCATGTCATCGGAATCCGTTAGGATGGCTTTTCCTTACCTCACCCTTTACATGTCTACGAAGACGGCCATCGAAGGCTTCGCGATGGGGCTGCGGCAGGAATTGCGCGCCCAAGGTACGCGCGTAACGGTCCTGCGTTCAGGTGCTGTCGACACCGGGACGATTTCGGAGGGCTGGTCAGAGGAGCAAGCCCGCGACTTCATGGCCGATGCGCTGCGTTCGGGCTGTATGGCATTTTCCGGTCGAAACGCTTCGGTCGAATCGATGGCGAAGACGCTGCTTGCCGTTATTACGCTCCCGCGCGACGTCAATGTTGACCTTATCGAGCCCCGCGCACGCGCGCCGTTTCCCGAATGAAAACGTTTTGTACCGGATGCACCAGGCGCCCCGGCGGCAGCCGCACTCCATGTTCTCGACAGGATCCGGGAATTTGACTACGGACGCTCGCAACCAAGGCGATGTGACATTGAGGCTGCAACTTATGGCTTCACGCGGCCTCATGGAGGATTTGTGACCAAGATTCGTTTTATTCAGCATGACAAGCGTGAATTTGTCGTGGACGCCACGGACGGAGACTCAGTCATGCGTGCGGCGCAGGACCATGGCGTGCCGGGCATCGCGGCCGACTGCGGCGGCTTTCTGTCCTGCGCCACCTGCCACATTTACGTCCCTGATGACTGGCAGGATCGGCTGGAACCTGCCAGCGAGGATGAAGTGGCGATGCTCGAAAACGCCATCGATCCGCAAGCCAACAGCCGACTTTCTTGCCAAGTTGTGGTTACGCCGGACGTCGATGGCCTTACGGTACATGTTCCTCAGAGGCAATTCTGACCGGACCAGGAGGGCAATCGGGTGAAGGGGGGCAATTGTATCTTTGGCGGGGGATAGGCGTGAAAAGGTCGTCATCCCGACGGAAGTCGGGACCCATAGACGCAACATTTCGATAGAAGCCGAGCGTTGCGCGTCTGGGCCCCGGCTTTCGCCGGGGTGACGGTGTGGGGGAGGCCGTTCCGCGCCCTTCACCCGATTGCCCTGACCGGACCAAGAGGCTGGATTGACAGTCATGTCATTTTTGGGTCACTACGTCCGCAAGGGCGGCAAATCCATTCAGGGACATGACTGTGACCACCGCGACTAGAAAGGCCGGACGAAAAACCGATGTCCTGGCCAGGACCGGCGAAAGCGTATCCAAGGCCGGCGCGGTGCCATTGCACCGGTCCGGGCAGGCGCCCTTACGATCTCGCGCGCTAAAGACGAAGAAGCATCTGATTGATACGGCCATGGCGCTGTTTTTACAGCGTGGCTATGTCGCGACGACGATCGAGAATATTGCCGACGCGGCAGAGGTTTCCAGGGCTTCCTTCTACACCTATTTCTCGTCGAAGCGCGAAATCATGATGGTCGCCGGCCATGACTGCCGGATTGCTAGCTTGCAATTGTTCGAGGAGTTCGCGACGCTCGATCCGGATAATTTACTTCCCGGCACGCGTTCCTGGGTCGCGAAATATTTCAAGTTTCTTGAGCAGAATGGTGGCTATCTGCTGATGTGGCAACAAGCCGCGTTGCAGGATCCCGAACTCCGCCAGCCGGGCCTGCGCGGGTCACTGAAAGGCGCCAAAATTCTGGCCAAGTCGCTGCGTAACCTCGGCTTCGCCAAGGGCGAGGACGATTTATTGATCCGAAGCATTGCGATCATGTCGCTGCTCGACCGGTTTTGGTATCACTGGTGGATCGTCAAGGCGCCCTTCACCCGAAAGCAGGTGCTGGACAATCTTTCGACGATGATCGTCGCGTCGATTCAAAACTGATCATCTTCAGCGCCGCTGATCCCGGATCCGATGCTAGCAGCTATGCTCAGCGGCCTTTCCAGGCTGGCGACCGCTTTTCCGCGAAGGCTTCTGCAACCTTCCTGTGACTAACTTCGCTCCGTATCGGAAAATATTGCGGCGATCACAACCGTGCCTAGAGCCTGTTTCGGTTAGATGGAAACGCCGTGATTGTGTCTGGAAGCTCGCTGGGTAGGAGGAACGCGCAGCACGGGCTGGGAGCCTCCCGCGCAAGCGTTCCGACGCCCC
>Ga0207658_10000104_pt1 | contig 92659 bp, 67 predicted proteins | sample KBSS33metaG_FD_184322 | JGI IMG/M metagenome (GOLD analysis project Ga0207658, IMG submission 184322) | Switchgrass rhizosphere microbial communities from Kellogg Biological Station, Michigan, USA - KBS S3-3 metaG (SPAdes) (version 2) | ecosystem: Host-associated > Plants > Roots > Rhizosphere...
TGCCGGTGCCCTTGAACTCTTCGTAGATGACCTCGTCCATCTTCGAGCCGGTGTCGATCAGCGCGGTCGCGATGATCGTCAGGCTGCCGCCTTCCTCGACGTTGCGCGCGGCGCCGAAGAAGCGCTTCGGACGCTGCAGCGCGTTCGCGTCGACACCGCCGGTCAGCACCTTGCCCGACGACGGCACCACGGTGTTGTAGGCGCGAGCGAGTCGCGTGATCGAATCGAGCAGGATGACGACGTCCTTCTTGTGCTCGACCAGGCGCTTGGCGCGCTCGATCACCATTTCGGCGACCTGCACGTGGCGCACGGCCGGCTCGTCGAACGTCGAGGAGATCACCTCGGCGCGCACGCCGCGCTGCATTTCGGTGACTTCCTCGGGGCGCTCGTCGATCAGCAGGATGATCAGGTGCGCATCGGGATGGTTGTGCACGATCGCCTGCGCGACGTTCTGCAGCATCATCGTCTTGCCGGCTTTCGGCTGCGAGACGATCAGGCCGCGCTGGCCGCGGCCGATCGGCGCGACGAGGTCGAGGATGCGCCCGGTGATGTCCTCGCTGGAACCGTTGCCGCGTTCCAGATGGAACGCCTTGCGCGGGAACAGCGGGGTCAGGTTCTCGAACAGCACCTTGTTCTTCGACATCTCCGGCGGCTCGCCGTTGATGTGGTCGACCTTGAGCAGCGCGAAATAGCGCTCGCCTTCCTTCGGCGGCCGGATGCGGCCGGTGATGTAGTCGCCGGTGCGCAGGTTGAAGCGGCGGATCTGGCTCGGGCTGACGTAGATGTCGTCCGGGCCGGCCAGGTAGGAGAGGTCGAAGCCGCGCAGGAAGCCGAAGCCGTCCTGCAGGATCTCCAGCACGCCCTCGCCGTAGATGCCGCCGCCGGCGCGCGCATGCGCCTTCAGGATGAAGAAGACGATGTCCTGCTTGCGCGCTCGCGCGACGCCTTCCTGAACGCCGAGGCTTTCGGCCAGCGCGAGCAGGTCGGCGGCGGACTTGCGCTTGAGTTCGTTGATGTCGATCAGCGGACCATTGCCGCCGCCGTTGCGCGACTCGTCGTATTCCTCGTCCGCGTTCGGGTTGTAGCCGCCGCCCTGCGGATTGTTGCCGTGGCGGTTGCGGCGATCGCGGCGGCCGCGACGGCCCTGGCCCTGCGCGTTCTGGTTCTGGCCGCCCTGCTGCTGCGGGTTGCCGTTGCCATTGCCGTTGCCGGACGGCTGCCCGGACTGCGGATTGGCCGCATTGCCGTCGGCATTGCCGCCGCCAGCCTGTTCAGCCGGCATGTACTCGCCGGCCGGCGGCGCCGGATCGTGATGGGGTTGCTGCGCCTCGACCGGCGCTTGCGCGGCCTCGGCGGCTGCGTTCTGTGCGGCCTGCTGCTGCGCGCGCGACTGGCGCTGGCGCGGCTCGCGACGGCCTTCGGCAACGGCGACGGGGCCGTTTTCGTTCGTTTCGTTTTCGGACACGGGCAATCCTCGCTGGGCGCCGTTGGAGCAAAAGGAGGGAAGGATCTGCGGGAAGCGGGCGGAGCGGCATGGCTCCGGGCGCTTGGACCTACGGTAACACTGTGTGCTGCGGCCGTCTAGCCGTGGGGCCGGGAATGGGGAATCGGGAATCGGGAATGGGTAAAGCGCTCCGTTGCGGTCTCGCGCCTATTCCCGATTCCCGATTCCCAGCTTCCAGTCACCCCGCCTTGGCGGCCGGGGCGGCGACGATCGCCTTGTCGATCATCTGGGTCAGCTGGCTCTTGCTGACCGCACCGATCTGCGTCGCCTGGACCTTGCCGTCCTTGAAGATCATCAGGGTCGGAATGCCGCGCACGTTGTAGTTGCGCGGGGTCTTCTGGTTGTGGTCGATGTTGATCTTGGCGACCTTCAGCTTGCCCTGATAGGTGGCCGCCAGGTCGTCGAGGATCGGCGCGATCATCTTGCACGGACCGCACCACTCGGCCCAGAAATCGACCAGGACGGGGTCGGACGACTGCAGCACGTGCGCTTCGAACTGGTCGTCGCTGACGTGCGAAATATGCTCGCTCACTGGAACTCTCCGGTATGACTTTTACGGGCGACCGCGCGCCCCGGACGGGCTTCCGCTACACTCGCGCGGTTCTGGCGGCGCAGACGGGTGAGGGATGCGAAAGGCAGGCCTCATTTCAGCCCAAACGTTGACCCTGCGCAAGTTGGGGATGCCGCCGCGCATTGCAAGAGCGGCCGGGCGCCGCCATGTAGGGCGCATCCAGAACACCGCACGCCGGCCGCCGCCATCCTGACGGCACCGTTTCCGGGAGCGTTTTCGGCCATCGCCGGAACGGCCCGCCAGGACCTTCGCAGAACTCATTAATGTCCACGCATCCGCTTACCGATATCACTTTCGAAAGTTTCGACCTGCATCCGCGCCTGCTGTCCGGCCTGCATGCGTCCGGTTTCACGCGCTGCACGCCGATCCAGGCGCTCAGCCTGCCGATCGCGCTGGCGGGCCACGACGTCGCCGGCCAGGCGCAGACCGGCACCGGCAAGACCGGCGCCTTCCTGGTCGCGGTGCTGAACCGGCTGCTGACCAAGCCCGCGGTCGCCGACCGCAAGATGACCGATCCGCGCGCGATCATCGTCGCGCCGACGCGTGAGCTGGCGATCCAGATCGACAAGGACTTCCGCAACATCGGCCGCGACACCGGCCTGCGTTCCGCGCTGATCTACGGCGGCGTCGACTACGACAAGCAGCGCGAGCTGCTCAAAGCCGGCAGCGACATCATCATCGCGACGCCGGGGCGCCTGATCGACTATCTCAAGCAGCACGTATTCTCGTTCAACGCGATCGAGGCCGTCGTCATCGACGAAGCCGACCGCATGTTCGACCTCGGCTTCATCAAGGACATCCGCTTCCTGCTGCGCCGCATGCCGCCGCGCGAGGAGCGCCAGGGCATGCTGTTCTCGGCCACCTTGAGCCATCGCGTGCTCGAACTCGCCTACGAACACATGAACAGCCCGGAGAAGGTCACCGCGGAGACCGAGACGGTCACGGCCGACCGCGTGCGCCAGGTCGTCTACTTCCCGGCCAAGGAAGAGAAGCAGCCGCTGCTGATCAACCTGCTCTCGCGCATCGACGCGCAGCGCAGCATCGTCTTCGTCAACACCAAGATCGCCGCCGAAAAGGTCACGCGTACGCTCGAGCGCCACGGCTTCACGGTCGCCACGTTGTCCGGCGACGTGCCGCAGGCCAAGCGCGAACGCCTGCTGGCGAAGTTCCAGAAGGGCGAGATCGAGCTGCTCGTGGCGACCGACGTGGCCGCGCGCGGCCTGCACATCTCCGCGGTCAGCCACGTCTTCAACTACGACCTGCCGCACGACGCCGAAGACTACGTGCACCGCATCGGCCGCACCGCGCGCCTCGGCGCCGAGGGCGACGCGATCAGCTTCGCCTGCGATCTGTACGCGATGGGCCTGCCGGACATCGAAGCCTACATCGAGCAGAAGATTCCGACCGCGGCGATCACCGCCGAACTGCTCGCCGCGCCGCCGCCGCGCGCACGCGCGACCCCGGTCGCCGCCAGCGACGACGACGAAGCCGCCGACGACGCGCGCAACACCGCCGGGCCGCCGCCGAAACCCAGTGCCGGCCCGTCGCGTTCGCGCGGACCGCGTCCCGAACGCAGCGGCGAACGCCGCAGCGGCGGACGGCGCGATCCCCATGGCGCCACGAAGCCTGCCGTGATGGCCAAACCCCCGGTCGCGGCGGCCCCCGCCGAGGTTGCCGGCGCCGATGCCGCTCCGGCCATTGCGCTCGCCGGCGACGCACCGCGCAAGCGCCGCCGCCGCGGCGGCCGCGGCCGCAATCGCCGCGAAGGCGGCGAGGCGATGAATCCGGCAACGACGCCCGCGAGCGAGAATGGAGCGACGCCGGCACACGCGACCGAGCGCAAGCCGCGCCGCGAGCACGCGCCGCGCAGCGAACGCACGATCGCGACGACGCCGCCGACCCAGGGACAAGCCGAGGCGAGCGCTCCACTGCCGCCCAAGCAAGGGTTTTTCCGCCGCATCGCGCGACTGTTCACCGCGCGCTGAGCGATCGCCGCGCGTCGACGCAAGCGGCTGGCAGAGCCGCCGCCGACGCGCTTGCCGCTTATTGACGCATTGCGGTCGCGCTGCGTGACGGCGCGGGTGCCGATCAGGATGGGTCGAGCTTCTCGCGCAGCGGCGCCATCAGCGCGATGTACGCCGCGCCGCTCTTGCCGCCCGCGCGGAACAACGCGGTCGCCTGCTCCAGGTCGGCGCGCGCTTCGGTCTTGCGTCCCTCGGCCAGTCGCACATACGCACGGGCGCGATACGTCGTCGCCACCATCGTCTTGTTGGCCGCGTAGTCGGCCTGTGCGATCTCGAAGGCTGCCTGCACCAGCGGACGGGCGTCGTCGATGCGCCCGAGGCGGGCGTAGAGTTCGGACAGCGACACGCGCACCGTGACGGACAGCGGGCTGCGTTCGCCGTTCTGCCCGATGGCGATGCGCAGCGCTTCTTCGATGCAAGGCAGCGCTTCGCCGTAGCGGTCCAGGCGCGTGAGCGTGACGCCGAGGTTGTTCAGCGAGGCGGCGAGCTTCGTCGTCTCGCCGTAGAGCGCGCGCGTCATGTCGACGACGTGGCGGTAGTCGGGCAGCGCGTGCTCGTTGCGGCCCATCATCAGTGCTGCATTGCCGCGGCTGTTGAGCGCCGCCATGCCGCCATCGGTATCCGCCTGGCCGAGGCGCTGGAACACGCGGTAGCTCTCGTTCGCGCTCGTCTCGGCGTCCTCGTACAGCCCGGCCTGGGTCAGCGCGTTCGACAGCGTGTTGAGCAGGTTGCCGACCTCGAAATCGTCCTTGCCGACGAGCGCGCGGCGTTCGGCGATCGCATCGCGCAGGGTCGCGATGGCGAGATCGACCTTGCCTTCGGCGCGTTCGATCTTGGCCTGGGTCGAGCGGCTTTCGTTGAGGATTTCGCGCGCAGCGCCCGGTTTGTCCGTCCACCACGACTGCGCCTGTTCGAGCAATTGGCGCGCGCGCGCGGTCGCTCCGCGCACGATTTCGATCTGGGCGAGGTTGTAGCGCGCGTTCGCCTGCACGTTCGGATTGGCCTCGATGCCGGGCCATTGCAGCAGCCGTTCGAGCAGTGGCCTCGCCCCCTCCACGTCGCCGAGCTGGAGGTACAGGTCGCTGAGCATCAGCGCGGCGGTCTGGCCCGCCTCCGGCTGGTCGCGGAATTCGTCGAAGAGCCTCCCTGCTCCGGCCTTGAACACCTCGCGCACGTTGACCTTCGTCGCATCCTTCTGTCCTGCGGCGTCGCGGAACATCAGCATCAGGTAGGTGCGAACGGCGTCGGAGCGCTTGGCCGCCGCGAGCGCGTCGTCGCGTTGGACCTGCGCCTCGCGCATCTGCCAGATCGTCGTCGCCATGCCGCCGAGAACCGCCAGCACGGCCAGCGCGGCGAACGCGAGCGCGATGCGATTGCGCGCGACGAACTTGCGCAGGCGGTAGCCGAATGCATTGCCGGAAACGTGCACGGGCGTTCCCGCCAGCCAGCGCGCGAGATCGTCGGCGAACGCGGCGACGCTGGCGTAGCGCCGCTCCGGCTCCTTGGCGAGCGCCTTGTCGACGATGCGCGCGAGATCGCCGCGGACGTCGGCGCGGTAGCCGCCGAGACTGGTGTCCCGCGCGGCGAGGCGCTGTGCGACCTCGCCGCCGCCGCGCGCGATCGCCTGCGCCAGCGGCGTCGGAGGCATCGTGCGGATCGTGTGCTCCGCTGCAATGAGATCGCTGCGCGAAACCTCGCACGGCAGCACCCCCGAGACGAGTTCGTAGAGCACCGCGCCGAGCGCGTAGACGTCGGTCGCGACGGCGGCCGGTTCGCCGCCGAATTGCTCCGGCGCGGCGTACTCGGGCGTCAGCGCATGGCGCGCGCCGATCGTGGTCGGTTGCGCGTTCGCATCGTCGCCGTCGCCGCCGAGCAGACGCGCGATGCCGAAGTCGAGCAGGCGCACGCGCCCCTCGCCGTCGACGAGGATATTCGCCGGCTTGAGGTCGCGGTGCACGACGAGCTGCGTATGCGCATATTGCACGGCGGCGCAGACGTCGAGGAACAGCCGCGTGCGCGCGCGCACGTCGAGCCGATGCTCGTCGCACCAGCGCGTGATCGTCCGGCCGCGCACGAATTCGAGCGCGAACCAAGGCCTTCCATCCGGCGCGACGCCGCCGTCGATGAAACGTGCCAGGTTCGGGTGCGACAGGCGCGCCAGGATGCGGCGCTCGCGCAGGAAGCGTGCGCGGATGTCGTCGAAGTCGAAGCCGCGCCGGATCAGCTTGATCGCGACCTCCTGGCGGAAGTCGGCGTCCTCGCGCTCACCGCGGTAGACGCGGCCCATGCCGCCGCTGCCGACGGTTTCGACGACGCGAAACGGGCCGAGGCGTTCGCCGAGCAGGCGGTCGGCGGCGGATTCCGGCGACGCCGAAGACGAATCGTCAGCCTCGATGCGGGCGAGCAGGGCGCGTACGCGATCGCGCAGGTCGGGCTGCTCGGTGCAGCGCTCGGCGAGCAGGCGTTCGCGTTCTTCGCGGGTATCCAGGTCGAGCGCTTCGCGCAGCAGAAGCAGGGCCGCGTCGTCGAGCGCGCGCTGTGTCATGCGGCGACCGCTGCGCCGCGCATCAGGCCGGCTGTTCCAGCCGGTCGCGCAGCCATTCGCGCGCGGCGACCCAGTCGCGCCGCGCGGTGCGTTCGGTGATGCCGAGCGCACCGGCGATGTCGGCGACCTCGAGACCGACGAAGTAGCGCAGCTCGACGACCTTGGCCATGCGCTCGTGCACCGACTCGAGCTCGTTCAGCGCGCGATCGAGCGCAGCGAGGTCGGTGCCGTCGGGAATCGGCAGCTCCAGCGCTTCGGCGAAGTCGTCGCGCAGCCAGAGACCGCCGCGCTTGTCGGCCGATGCCTTGCGCGCGCGGTCGACCAGCACCTGCCGCATCATGCGCGCCGAGGCATTGAGCAGATGCGCGGTGTTCTCGAAGTCCGCAGGCGCGCGGCCGAGCAGGCGCAGCAGCACGTCGTGCACGAGCGCGGTCGTCTGCAGCGTCGCGTGGCCGGGCGTCGCGCGCAGCACGGCGGCGGCCATGCGGCGCAGATCGGCATAGACGAGCGGCAGCAGCCGCTCGAGCGCCTGCGCATCGCCGCCGCTCCAGCGATGCAGCAGCTCGGTGACATGGCCGTCGTCGCGCGTCCCCATGACGGCACGGTAGCGCGGCGACCGGCGTGCTGTCATCCCATGCGCAGACGTACGCCGCGCGTGCTCGGCGTACGTCTCGTGTCGCCCGGTGCGGCGACGCGCGGCCCGCAACGGCATTGCCGCGCTCACTCGGTCCCGTAGCGGAAGATCGTGTCGTCGGCGATGAACGACGGGATCAGGCGCGCCGTGACGAACATCTTGCTGCTGCCCGCGCCGTCGCGCGCCCAGCCGGTCGCCGTGAAGCCGAGGCGGTCGCCGACGACATCGTTGTAGTTGGCGTCGCCGCTCGCGATCGCGTGCACTTCGAAATTGCGGATCGTTCCGTCGAGCGCATCGACGATCGACAGTTCGGGCTGATCGACCAGGCTCGGCTTCCAATGACCGACCACCCCCAGGTTGCTGCCGTTGCGAGCGAAGGCCAGCGGAATGTCGTTGCCGAGATTCACGTTGCAGCCCGATCCGCAGCCGCCCCAGAGCAGCTTGCCCGTGCCGGCGAACTGGTTGACCGGAGCGCCGCTCGAATCCAGGCGCAGCAGGCCGGTGCCGCTGCTGTACTGGCGCGAAATGCTGGCGAGCACGTAGATGTCCTGCACGTACGTCGGTGGAAAGCCGCCGACCGCGTGGAAATCGGTATCGAGCGCGACGGCCTCGTCGTCGTGATTGCCGTCGGCATCGTCGAACGGGTAGCAGCGCACGCCGGTGCTGTTGAATCCGGTCAGCAATTGCCCGCCGCCGCCGAATGCCGCGACGCAGGGATCGTGGTCGCCGTTGTTGTCGTACTTCTTCGTGAACGCGACGTAGAACGCCGGCTCCAGGTGAACGATCAACCCGGACTCGTGCTTCAGATCGACGCCGCTGATCGGGCAATGGCCGCCGAGTGCCGCGTCCGGGCAGCCGCTGACCGAGGTCGGCAGCTCGAACGTCGAGGCGCCGCCGTTGCCGAACGATTCGTCGAGATCGGGCAGGTCGTTGGCGTCCATCGTGTAGCGCGCGGTCCAGAAGCGCGTGTAGAGGCCGCCGGCCGAGTTCGAGGCGAGCAGGGTCATGCGTCCGCTGCTGGACATGTCCGCCGCGATCGCGCCGTTGTAGACGTCGTCGTCGATCCGGATGAACCACCAGCCGCGGAACTGCCCCTGCTGGTTGAACACGATGATGGCCACTTGATACTTGTCCAGTCCGTTGTCTGCACGGTAGGTCTGCGTGGCGACCACGTACAGGTTGCCGTGATACGCCTTGATGCCGGCGACGCCGACGATCTTCGGATCGACGCCGGCTGCGTTCGGAAACACCACGTATTCGCCGTTGTAGCGCGAATATCCCGCATCGACCTGCGGCCACGCCTCGCGCCGGCCCGACGGGCTGTAGCGGACCAGACCGAGCTGGTAGGCGCCGTCGAACACCACCATGCCCGCGGACACGACGCTGCCGTCGCCGAGCCGCACGATCTTGCGCCCCTCGTAGTAGCCGGGCGTACCGGCGAAGCGGTCGAGGTAGACGCCGCTTCCGGCGAACGAAGGATCGTAGTCGTAGTCGTTGCCGCCGATGCCGAGCGGCGCGAGCGGCGCGAAAGCGACAGGCTCGGTTCCCTTACCCTGGATCGCCGCCGCCGCCGCTGCGGTGCCCGCCGCGACGAGCGCGAGCGCGCCGGCGCAAATCAGGCCGAGCATTTTCTTTGTCGATGTCATGGAGCCGCCTCCGTACGTATGCGTTGGATTCGCGTCCGCGGACGAAGCGCGAACGACCGACCCGGCACGACGCGGCACCGGCTCTTGCGACGGGATACGCAGGAAATGCGCGCGAGCGGACATCGGCAGGCGAAGCCGGGCGCATCGGCGTTCGAAGGGCAGGTTGCGTCGCACGGCGAGGGCGTGCGACGGTGGACCTGTGCGACGGCTGCGGCACATGCGCAGCGGACCGGGAAGCGTTCGAACGAAAACCCGGCGCCGCTCGTTCGAGCGGCTGCCGGGTGGCGAGAGGCGCGCGGGCGAACCCGCACGCCGTCGGACTTACAGGCTCAATCGAAGCCGTCGGCGAAGATCGTGTCGTTCGGCAGTTCGACGAAGGTCGCCTCGACCGTGCAGTCCGCGTGCACGGCATCGGTCGTGAAGACGCCGCCGAACAGGCTGCCGCCGCAGCTGCCGCCGACGCTGTCGAGTGCATAGCCGGGGTCAGGCAGCAGCGCGAAGCTCGCCTGCAGGCCGTCCTCGATCGCCTGCGAACCGGCCGGCGAAATCACGCCTCCGCTGCTGGCGCTCGCGGTCACCGTCCAGTTGAAGCCGCTGTCGAACGTCACCGTCAACGGTGCCGCAATCACGCCGTAGTTGTTGCAGTGGGCGCGCCAGCCGCCGCAGTAGTCCATGCCGCCATACTCGCTGTTGGCGCCCGTCGCTATCCAACCGATGTAGTACTGGCCTGGGCTCGCGCTCGCCGGCAGGCGCAGCTGCTTGGAGAACGTGTAGTAGGTGTACGCGCCGATCGAGCCGAGGTAGTCGCTGCCGAGATAGATGTCGCCCGGCCAGATGTTGGTGTCGCCGGAGGCGTAGAAATCGACGACGACGGCGCCGCTGTCGGCCCAGCCGTTGTTGACCACGTTGTAGTCGAAGAGGATTTCGCCGCGACGGCCCACGCTCGGCGTGTACAGCCATTTCAGCGTGTTCTCGTAGTAGTAGAACTCCTCGCCGAGGTCGGGCAGGTACTGCGGCGGCAGATTGCTCTGGTCCGACGTCGCGCTCGACGAGAAGTAGTTTTCTTCGTCGCTGGTGTAGCGCGTCGCCTCGGCATTGCCTGCGCGGTCGGAGGTCGAATTCGTGCCGAGGATGTAGCGGCTGCCGTCGATGTAGCGCCAGACCGGGCCGCCGCTGTGGCCGCCGTAGGTGTAGGCGTACATCGGGATGCGGTAGTCGGTGTAGTCGTGCGCGTTGCCGGCGTCGTAGCCGGGATACTGCACCAGGGTGTTGGCCGGCACGTATGGCTGCTCGATCGGATAGCCGGAGTAGTTGACGTTCGATTCGGTCACGCCCCATTGCCGGCCCATCCAGCCGACGCGGTCGCCCATCGGGCGGTCGAGCGTGAGGAAGCCCCAGTCGCAGTCCCAATCGGCGTCGACCGTCCAGCACGACCAGCTGCGCATCCATACCGCGCGCGCCTCGCCGTAAGGCTGGTCCGCTTCGCCGCTCGGCGTGACCAGGTCGGTCTGCGCCGGGAACGCCCAGATTTCGTCGGCCCATTGCTGATCGGACGTGCTGCCGTCGTCGTTCGGATCGAAGTTGTAGACGCAGTGGCCGGCGGTCATCAGGTGGAAGCCGTCGAACGTCTCGGCCGAGCACACGTACCAGTACGCGCCGAAGCGCATGACGAGCTTGTAGATCGTGCGCCACGGATAGTCGCGCACGTAGTAGCTCGGCCCCGGCGGCGTGGCGAGGATCTGGTCCGGCGACGAACGTTGCGGCGTCGCGCCCGACGCGGTGCGGGCAGCGCCTTCGATCGCGTCGGTCGCATCGCCCGACGAAGCGACTTCGCCGGGAAAGCCCTCGACTTTGCCCGGCCGAGCCAGCAGCGCCGGAATCGGATCGATCGGCCGCTCGTGCACAGTGCCGGTGCGCAGATCCTTTTCCGTCCCGAGATTCTTGACCGGCGGCTGCCCAACCGGCGTGCGGCGCCATTCCGGCCGCGGCTCGGGCGCGGCGGGCGCACGGCGCAGCAGGTCGTTCCAGTCCTTGTAGACCGGCGGTTCGGCCGCGTGCGCCGCGGCGAACATGCTCAATCCCAACAGGCCGGCGAGCAGGCGAGCGCTGCCGGCGAGCGAAAAACTGCGCGCGGCGCGGCCGGCGGCAAAACGGATATTCGTGGTGTGGCGGACAGCTCCAGACGATTTCATCTCCATGACTCCCCAGTTTCGAACGGCGCGCCCGATCGCGGGCGCTCACCTTTCGATACGATGGTTCGCACAAGAATCAGACACGTGCGGCCCCGCGGGCGGCCGCGCTTTGCTACGCTTGCAAGGTTTTCCCGTCGTCGGAATTGGAATGCGTCTGTCAGGAATCGATCGAGGCCCGCGCGCGGAAATGGCCGCGCTGGCGTGCTGCGCGCTGTTTGCCGCGCTGGCGCTGTGGCTGCTCGTGCGCCTGATCTGGCTGCTGCTGCCGCATGGCGACGCGGCGCTGGACGCGGCGCCCGCGCGTGCGACGGCCGGCGCATCCGCACCGCCGGCCGAACGCTCGATCGCGAGCTGGCACCTGTTCGGCGAGACGCCGCGCCGGCCGGGCAGCGGTCCCGGCGGCAGCGCATCGACGCTCGGCTTGATCCTGCGCGGCACGGTCGCCGAGGGCGATCCGAAGGCCGGATTCGCGGTGATCTCCGACGGGCCGAACAGCGAGCGCACGTTCCGCGTCGGCGAGGACGTCGTCGCCGGCGTGAAGCTTGGCGCCGTGTACGCCGATCGCATCGTGCTGCTGCGCGGCGCCGCCGAAGAAACCCTCAAGCTGCCGCGCGACAGCAACCTGGCGCCGGCCGACGTCGTGCGCGCGACGCCCGCGACGGCCAGCAGCCGCAGCGGCGCCAACGCGCGCGCGGACGCGTCGCGAACGGGCGGGGCGTCCGCATCGGCCCCGGCGCCGCAGACGATCAAAGCGCCGACCGATTGGCAGCAGCAGGTCGAGCATTTGCGGCAGAATCCGGACGAATTGATGAAGCGCGTGCAGATCGTGCCGGTGCTCGACGGCGGCAAGCTGACCGGCGTGCGCGTGTCGGCCGGTGCCGATGCGGCGCTGATCAACCAGATCGGCCTGCGCCCGGGCGACATCGTGACATCGGTCAACGGCATGCCGGTCGATTCGTTGTCGCGCGGTCAGGACATCATGTCGAGCCTGAAGAATTCGAGCAGCGTGCGCGTGACCGTCGTGCGCGACGGCAAGCCGACCGACGTCACCGTCGGCCTGCAATGAACCGGTTCAATCACCAGGGGTTTTCCGCAATGCGCCTTGCCTTACTGCCGCTCGCTCTCGGCACGATCCTGTCGAGCACATCGATGGCGACGGCGTTCGCGCAGGCCGCGCCGGACGCGCAGCAGCAGTCCGGTCACACGACGACCGCGGACGGGCCCCACACGCTGAACCTCAAGGACGCCGACATCCAGGCGCTGATCGCCACGGTCAGCGAGATCACCGGCAAGAACTTCATCGTCGGCCCGAACGTGCAGGGCAAGGTGACGGTGGTTTCCGCGCGGCCGATGAAGCCGGACGAAATCTACGACGTGTTCCTGTCGGTGCTGCGCGTGCACGGTTTCGCCGCGGTGCCGACCGGCAGCATGGTGAAGATCGTGCCGGAGGCGATCGCGCAGCAGGACGGTTCGGCCGGCGTCGATGGCACGCGCGAGCATTCGGCCGACGAACTGGTCACCCAGATCGTGCCGGTCAAGCACGTCACCGCCGCGGAGCTGGTGCCGATCCTGCGCCCGCTGATGCCGCAGGGCGGCCAGCTGATCGCGCATCCGGGGTCCAATTCGCTGGTGGTATCCGATCGCGCCGGCAACGTGCGGCGCCTGGTCGACATCATCCAGCGCATCGATACGGTGTCGGACGCGCAGGTCGAAGTGATCCCGCTGGCGCACGCGAGCGCGGCCGAGCTTGCGCGCACGCTCACGACGCTCGCCGACGACAAGACCGCCCAGGCGAACGGCGAGAACACGCGCGTGTTCGCCGACACGCGCACGAATTCGATCCTGCTTTCCGGCGCGAAGAGCGGGCGGCTGCGGATGCGCGCGCTGATCGCGCACCTGGATACGCCGCTCGACAGCGGCGGCGACACGCAGGTCATCTACCTGCACTACGCGAACGCGAAGGACCTCGTGCCGATCCTGCAGGGCGTCGCCACGACGCTGTCCGGCGTCGCGCCGCCGACTGCGCTGAAGGCCGGCGAGAGCGGCGGCGGCGGAGCAGCTTCGCCGGCGACGATCCAGGCGCACACGGAAACGAACGCGCTGATCATCAGCGCGCCGCCGGCGATCTTCCGTTCGCTCGCCGCGGTCGTGCGCCAGCTCGACATCCGCCGCAACCAGGTGCTGATCGAGGCCGTGGTCGCCGAGGTCGCCGACCAGACCGCGAGTGATCTCGGCGTGCAGTGGCAGGTGGCCGGCAACAACCACATCATCGGCGGCACGAATTTCACCAGCACGAACTCGCCGGGCAACAACATCCTGACGGCGTCGGCCAATCCGTTCGGAATCGGCAACGGTTTCAATCTCGGCTACGTCGGCGGCACCATCACCGGTCCTGATGGAAAGCCGATCGCTCAGCTCGGAGCGCTCGTCAGCGCGCTGCAGAGCGACGGCAAGTCGAACATCCTGTCGACGCCGTCGGTGCTGACGCTGGACAACCAGGAAGCGCAGATCAAGGTCGCGCAGGAAGTGCCGTTCCTGACCGGCCAGTACACGACGAACGCGACCTCGACGACGGGCACGACTACGGGAAGCAACGGCATCACCAATCCGTTCCAGACGATCGAACGCAAGGACGTCGGCCTCGTGCTGAAGGTCAAGCCGCAGATCAACGAAGGCGAATCGGTGCGCCTGGACATCCACCAGGAAGTTTCGAATCTGCTGCCGCCGGTGCAGGGCGCGGTCGACCTCGTCACCAACAAGCGCGAGCTGACCACCAGCGTGCTGATCAAGGACGATTCGCTGCTCGTGCTCGGCGGCCTGCTCGACAACCAGGCCAAGGACAACGTGCAGAAGGTGCCGGGCTTCGGCGACATTCCGCTGATCGGCAATCTGTTCCGCTATCGCACGAACAGCCGGCAGAAGACCGACCTGATGGTGTTCCTGCATCCGAAGATCCTGCGCGACGCGGCGACCGAAGCGGCCGTGTCGAGCGAGAAGTACAACTACATGCGCACCGAGCAGCTGCAGATGCGCCAGGAGGACTGGCCGGTCACGCCGCGTTCGCTGCGGCCGCTGCTGCCGGAGGTGCACGACTTCCTCGCCAGTCCCACGCTCGACGGCCAGCCCGACCTCGTCAAGCCGACGCCGGTGCAGCCGCCGCCGGCGTCGACGCCGCCGCGCCGATGAGCGAGACGGCCACGGCCAAGCCGGAAGCGCGTGCGGCGCGGCCGAGTTTCGGCTTCGCGCGCCGGCACGGCGTCGCGTTGACCGGCTGGCAAGGCGGCGTCGCGCAGATCGTCTGCCGGCCCGGCGTGCGGCCCGACGTGCTGGCGGAACTGCGTCGCCACCTCGGCGCGCCGCTCGCGTTCACCGCATTGCCGCCGGCCGAGTTCGAACGCCTGCTGCGCGATCTCTACGAGCAGGGCGACGACGCGCGCGCGATGGTGTCCGATCTCGACGAGCGCCTCGACCTGAAGACGCTCGCCGACGAGCTGCCCGAACCCGAAGATCTGCTCGAGAGCGAAGACGACGCGCCGATCATCCGTCTGATCAACGCGCTGCTGACCGAGGCGGTCAAGGAAGGCGCGTCCGACATCCACATCGAACCGTACGAGAACCGGCTCGTCGTGCGCTTCCGCATCGACGGCGTGCTGCGCGAGGTGCTGGCCCCGCAGAAGGCGATCGCCAGCGCCGTGGTCAGCCGCATCAAGGTCATGGCCAAGCTCGACATCGCCGAGCGGCGATTGCCGCAGGACGGCCGCATCGGTTTGCGCATCGCCGGCCGCCCGGTCGACGTGCGCGTGTCGACGATTCCGGCCGGCCGCGGCGAGCGCGTCGTACTGCGCCTGCTCGACAAGCAGGCCGGCAAGCTCGACCTCGTCCAGCTCGGCATGGACGACGCGGCGCGCGCGCGGCTGGAAGACCTGATCGCGCGGCCGCACGGCATCCTCCTCGTCACCGGCCCCACCGGTTCCGGCAAGACGACCACGCTGTACGGTTCGTTGCTCAAGCTCAACGACGCCTCGCGCAACATCATGACGGTCGAGGATCCGATCGAGTACTACATCGACGGCGTCGGCCAGACCCAGGTCAACACGCGCGTCGACATGACCTTCGCGCGCGGCCTGCGCGCGATCCTGCGCCAGGATCCGGACGTCGTGATGGTCGGCGAGATCCGCGACCTCGAAACGGCCGAGATCGCGGTGCAGGCTTCGCTGACCGGCCACCTCGTGCTGTCCACGCTGCACACCAATTCGGCGGTCGGCGCGATGACGCGCCTGCGCGACATGGGCGTCGAGCCGTTCCTGCTCTCGTCGAGCCTGATCGGCGTGCTCGCGCAGCGCCTCGTGCGCGTGCTCGATCCGGCCGTGCGCGAGGCGTACGCGGCGACGCCGGCCGAACTCGCCGCGTTCGGCAAGCCGGCCGACACGCAGGCGACCCTGTACCGCCCGCGCAGCGACCTCGCGGTCTCGACCGGCGCGCGCCATGCCGGCTACCGCGGCCGTACCGGGCTGTACGAGCTGGTCGCGATCGACGAAACGATGCGCCGGCTGATCCACGAAGGCGCGTCGGAAGCCGAGCTCGAGAAGCAGGCGCGCACGCGCACGACGTCGATCCTCGAGGATGGCTGGCGCAAGTGCGTGGCCGGCGTCACCTCGACGGAGGAAGTGCTGCGCGTGACGCGCGAGGAATAGTCGCGAAGAAACCTGTTGATCGCGCTTTTTTCCGGTAATACTCTTACCTGACTTCACGGTCGGACAAGCGCCATGCGCATCACTTCGAAAGGCCAGGTAACGATTCCTCGCGAGATTCGCGAAGCGCTCGGCATCGTGCCGTCGAGCGAAGTCGAGTTCGTACGCGAGGGAAACAGAGTCTGGTTGCGCAAGCGCAAGCCGGGTGCCGTGCGTGGCCGCAGTCTGGTCGCGCGCATGCGCGGTCGCGCCACGGCGCGCATGAGCACCGAGGAGATCATGCGGTTGACGCGCGGCGACGGCGCATGAGCCAGGTGCTCGTCGATTCCAACGTCCTGCTCGACGTGTTGACCGAGGACGCCGTCTGGTTCGAATGGTCGGCGCAAGCGCTGGAGCAATGCGCGGCACGCGCGCAGCTGTGCGTGAATACGCTGATCTACGCCGAGGTGTCGATCGGTTTCGAACGAATCGAAGAGCTCGACGAAGCATTGCCGCCGGTGGAGTTCACGCGTCTGGCGCTGCCTTGGGAGGCTGCATTTCTTGCGGGTAAAGCGTTTCTGCGCTATCGCCGCAGCGGCGGTGCGCGGAGTTCGCCGCTGCCGGACTTCATGATTGGCGCACACGCGGCCGTCGCCGGCATTCCGCTGCTGACGCGCGATGCGCGACGGTTTCGAACGTACTTCCCGAAGCTCGAGCTGATCTGTCCCGAGCCGGTGCCGGATTGAACGCCTGATGCCTGCCTTCGCCTACCAAGCCCTCGACGCCAACGGCAAGACCCAGCGCGGCGTGCTGCAGGGCGATACTGCGCGTTCGGTGCGCGGGTCCCTGCGCGAGCGCGGTCTCAATCCGCTCAGCGTGGAGGAAGTGCGCGAGGGCAACGAGCGCACGCGTGGCGTGTTCTCGCGCCGCGGCCTCGGCAGCGTGCAGCTTGCGCTGCTGACGCGTCAGCTGGCGACGCTGATCGGTGCCGGATTGCCGATCGACGAGGCGCTCGGCGCATTGTCGGAACAAGCCGAGAACGAACGCCAGCGCGGCCTGACCGTCAGCCTGCGCGCTCGCGTGATGGAAGGCGCCAGCCTGGCGCAGGCGCTGGCCGAGTTTCCGGAGAGTTTCCCGGAGATCTTCCGCGCGACGGTCGCCGCCGGCGAGCAGTCCGGGCGCCTTGAGATCGTGCTCGAAAAGCTCGCCGACTATGCCGAGGCGCGCGACGCGCTGAAGCAGAAGATCCTGGCGGCACTCGCCTATCCGCTGCTGCTGACGCTGGTCGCGGTCGCCGTCGTCGCCGGTCTCTTGACCTGGGTCGTGCCGCAGATCGTCGGCGTCTTCCAGAACCTGCACCAGGCGCTGCCGCTGGCGACGCGTGCGCTGATCGCGCTGTCCGCATTCCTGCGCGGCTGGGGCTGGCTGCTGCTGCTCGTGCTGATCGCCGCAGCGGTCGCCGCGCGCGTCGCGCTGCGTGCCGACGCGATGCGCTACCGCTGGCACGAACTGCTGCTGCGCATGCCGCTGGTCGGCCGCTTGACGCGCGCGGCGAACACCGCGCGTGCGACGCGCACGCTGGCCCTGCTCGCCGACAGTGCGGTGCCGCTGCTCGACGCGCTCGGCATCGCGGCCCAAGTCGTGCCGAACCTGCCGATGCGCGAGGCGCTGCGGCGCGCCGCGTTCAAGGTGCGCGAGGGCAGCGCGTTCTCGCGCGCGCTCGGCGAGAGCGGGCAGTTTCCGCCAGTGGCGCTGCGCCTGATCGCCAGCGGCGAGCGTTCGGGGGAACTGCCGCGCATGCTCGGCGAGGCCGCCGCGCAGCAGCAGCGCGAGCTCGACCGTTGGCTGACCGCTCTGACTGCCGTGCTCGGGCCGGCGGTCATTCTCGCCGTCGGCGCGATGGTCCTGTTCATCGTGCTCGCAATCCTCCTGCCGATCTTCAACCTCAACCAGATGGTGAAGTAGTGTGCGGCATCGCCGGTTGCTGGGAGCCCGGAGCCCGCCGCGACCTCGATGCGTCGACCGCGCTGGCGCAGCGCATGGGCGACGCCTTGCGCCATCGCGGGCCGGATGACGAAGGCGTCTGGGTCGACGCGGAAGCCGGCCTCGCCTTCGCGCATCGGCGCCTGGCGATCGTCGACCTCAGCCCCCTCGGCCATCAGCCGATGCATTCGCCCGACGGGCGCTTCGTGCTCGTCTACAACGGCGAAATCTACAATTTTGAAGAGGTCCGCAAGCAGCTGGCCGCGCGCGGGCATGCGTTCCGCGGCCACTCCGACACCGAAGTCCTGCTCGAGGCGATCGTCGAATGGGGCGTCGGGGGCGCGCTCGCGCGCTGCGATGGCATGTTCGCGTTCGCGTTGTGGGACCGCGCCGAGCGCCGTCTCTGGTTCGCCCGCGATCGCGTCGGCAAGAAGCCGCTCTACTACGGGCGCACGCGGCATGGCCTGGTGTTCGGGTCCGAGCTGAAGGCGCTGCTGTGCCATCCGGACTTCGACCCGCAGATCGATCCGGGCGCATTGACCCAGCTGCTGCGCTACGACTACATCGCCGCGCCGCGTTCGATCTATCTCGATGCGCGCAAGCTCGAAGCGGGCCACCTCGTCTGTTTCGACGTCGCCGCGCTGCAGTCGTCCGAATGGCCGGCGCCGCGGCCGTACTGGGACGCGCAGGCGCACATCCGCACGGCGGCGGCGCAGCGGTTCGCCGGCGACGAAGCCGACGCGCTGCAGCGGCTGGACGAACTGCTGCGCGACGCGGTCCGCCTGCGCCTGCATGCGGACGTGCCGGTCGGCCTGTTTCTTTCCGGCGGGACCGATTCCTCGCTGATCGCGGCGCTGGCGCAGCAGGAAAGCGCGCAGCCGGTGCAGAGCTTCACGATCGCGTTCACCGACCGCCGCGACATCGACGGCATGTACGCGCGGGCGATCGCCGAACGGCTCGGCACGCGTCATACCGAGTTCGCCGTCGGCGGCGCGGATGCGCTGGCGCTCGTGCCGCGGCTGGCGGGCATCTACGACGAACCGTTCGCCGACGTCTCCATGCTGCCGAGCGTGCTGGTCGCGCAGCTGGCGCATGCGCAGGTCAAGGTCGCTCTGTCCGGCGACGGCGGCGACGAACTGTTCTTCGGCTATTCGCGCTACCTGCGCGCCTTGCGCAACTTGCGCTGGCATGCCCGGCTGCCACGGCCGCTGCGGCGGCTGCTCGGGCGCTGGCTGACCCTGGGCGATCTCGAGGACGCGCGCACCGGCGGCCTCAAGACGATCGGCATGGAGCTCGCTGCCGAGGACATCGACGGCATCTATCTCAACCGGATCAGCCGCTGGCGCGCGCCCGAACGTGTCGTGCGCGGCGGCAGCGAGCCGTCGGTCGCCTATACCGCACGCCTGCTCGCCGACGCGCCGCTTTCGCCGGCCGAGCGCATGATGAACCTGGATTTCCTGTGCTACCTTCCCGAAGACATCCTGGTGAAGCTCGATCGCAGCGGAATGTCGACCGGTCTGGAAGCGCGCTCGCCGCTGCTCGATTCGCGCGTGGCCGAGTTCGCCTGGTCGCTGCCCGACGCGTTGCGGGTGCGCGAGCAGGAACCCAAGCACCTGTTGAAGTCGTTGCTGCGCCGTCATCTGCCGAACGAACTCGTCGATCGTCCGAAGGCGGGCTTCGGCGCGCCGGTCGGCGCGTGGCTCGGCGGCCCGCTGCGCGAATGGGCGGGCGACCTGCTGTCGGAGGAACGGCTGCGTCGCGATAATCTGCTGGACGCGCCGGCGGTGTCGCGGCGCTGGAATGCGTTCAAGGACGGCGAACGCAAATGGCATACGCATCTGTGGAGCATCGTGATGTTGCAGAGCTGGCTCGACTGGCAGCGGGACTTCCGTGCCGCGCAGGTGCGCGCATGAGGCGTGTCGCCTTGGCCACGCGGGCGCGCGTCGGTGGCGCATCGGGGCTGCCGGCATGATCCGCTTCGACAAGGTCGGCAAGCGCTACGCGTCCGGCCACGACGCGCTCAGCGATCTCAGTTTCGAGATCGCGGCCGGCGAGATGGTGTTCGTCACGGGTCATTCCGGCGCCGGCAAGAGCACGCTGCTGAAACTGATCGGCCTGGTCGAGCGGCCGACGCGCGGCCAGGTCGTCGTCAACCACGCCGACCTCGCTCGCGTGCGCCGGCGCGGCGTGCCGCACGTGCGCCGCGGCGTCGGCATGGTGTTCCAGGACCATCGCCTGCTGACCGATCGCACGGTGTTCGACAACGTCGCGCTGCCACTGCTGATCGCCGGCGTCGGCCGCGAAGAAATCGGCAAGCGCGTGCGCGCGGCACTCGACAAGGTGGGCCTGCTCGCGAAGGAGAAGGCCGCGCCGGTGACGCTGTCGTCCGGCGAGCAGCAGCGCGTCGGCATCGCGCGCGCGATCGTCGCCAAGCCGCCGGTGATCATCGCCGACGAGCCGACCGGCAATCTCGATCCGCAACTGTCCGCCGAAATCATGGGCCTGTTCGCCGAATTCGGGCAGGTCGGAACCACGGTGCTGGTCGCCAGCCACGATCTGATGCTGGTGCGCCGCCTCGGCAAGCGCGTGCTGGTGCTGGACCACGGCCGCCTCATCGACGACTTCCGGCCGCAGGGCAAGCCCGCATGAGCAAGCCGGTCGCGCGCAACGTACGCAAGGCGGCTGCGCCCGCGCGCAAGGGCGCCGAGCCGAGGCCGCCGCGCGCGCCGTGGCGGGCGCGCCTGGGCGGCTGGCGCGACCAGCATTTCTTCAGTTTCTTCTCCAGTCTCGGCCGCCTTGCGGCGCGGCCGTGGGCGACGGTGTTGACCGTGCTCGTACTCGGCTTCGCGCTGGCGCTGCCGCTGCTGTTCTTCCTCGTGTTCGACAACGCGCGCACGCTGTCGGGCGGCTTGCGCGAAGCGCGCGAGATCAGCGCGTTCCTCAAGCCCGCGCTCGACACGCAGGCGGCCGACGCGCTGGCTGGTGAGCTGCGCCGGCGCGACGATGTCGCCGACGTGCTCGTTCGCACGCCGGAGCAGGGCCTGGCCGAGTTCCGCCAGCTTTCCGGTTTCGGCGAGGCGCTCGACGTGCTCAAGACCAATCCGCTGCCGAGCGTGCTGGTGGTCACACCGCGCGCGCAGGGCGATGTGGACAATCCGCCCCTGGTGACGGAGCTGAAGGCGGATGCGCGCGTCGACCTGGTGCAGTACGACGCCGCGTGGCGGCGTAAACTTTCCGACATTCTCCACTTTGCCGAACGCATGGTCGCGGTCATCGCCGCGCTGCTCGCGTCGGCGACCCTGCTGGTGATCGGCAATACCGTGCGCATGGACATCCAGGCCCGTTCCGAGGAGATTTCGGTGATGCAGTTGATCGGCGCCAGCGACGGCTTCGTGCGCCGCCCGTTCCTCTACGCCGGGCTCTGGTACGGCCTGCTCGGCGGCCTGTTCGCGCTGCTGATCGTGGGCGTGGTCGAGTTCGCGCTGGCGGCGCCGCTGGCGAATCTGAGCGAGAGCTACGGGCATCGCTTCACGCTGCACGGCATCGACGCGCCGTCGGCGCTCGCCGTCGTGCTCGCGAGCGTGCTGCTCGGCTGGCTCGGCGCCTTCGTCGCGACCGCCCGCCATCTCGCCGCGGGGTTGCCGCAGGAATGAGCGGAGACATTTCACTCACGCGGCACGTGTCCAGCGAAGCGCCGCGCGTGCTCGTCGTCGACGGTTCGCGCGTCGTGCGCCAGCTGATCGAGCGCGTGCTGAAGACCGAACTGCCGGGCTGCTCGGTGTTCGGCTGCGGCAGCGGCGCCGAAGCGCACGCCCTGCTCGACGGCGGCGTCATCGATCTGATCACGACCGCGCTGCGCCTGCCGGACATGGACGGCATGCAGTTCGCGCGGCAGGTGCGCCAGAGTTCGGCGCAGGCCTACATACCGATCATCGTCGTGTCCGGCGACGTGCAGGAGCGCCTCGTCGCGCGCACGCTCTCGCACGACGTCACCGACTACTTCGACAAGTCGCTCGGCTTCGACGCGCTCGCCGCGTTCATCCGCGGCTACGTGCGGCCGACCGAACCGGTCAGCGGCGAAGTGCTGTACGTGGAGGACAGCCGCGTGGTCGCTCTGGCGACCACGCGCATGCTGAAGAAATACGGTTTCGAAGTCGTGCACGTCGTCAGCGCGGAGGCGGCGCTCGATCATCTGCAGACGCACGCCGAGGGCGCGCTCGGCATCGACCTCGTGCTGACCGACGTCAACCTCAAGGGCGACATGACCGGCGGCGACCTGCTCGATCGCATCCGCAACGGCTTCGGCTACGCCAAGGGCGACCTGCCGGTGCTGGTGATGACCGGCGACGACAATGCGAGCAACCAGGCGGCGCTGCTTCGCGCCGGCGCGAACGACCTCGTGCACAAGCCGATCGAGGAACGCCTGCTGGTCACCAAGCTGCAGTTCCAGCTGCAGGTCTCTCGACATCTGCGCGCGAGGTCGCGCACGGCGGCATGAGCGAGGACCGGGTCAAGCTGGAGCCGTCGTGGAAGGCGCGTGTCGGCGAGTGCTTCGAGCGGCCGCAGATGCTGGCGCTGGCCGAATTCCTGCGCGCCGAGAAACGCGCCGGCAAGGTCATCTATCCGCCGGGGCCGGAGATTTTCGCCGCGCTCGACACGACGCCGTTCGACGCGGTCAAGGTGGTCATTCTCGGACAAGACCCTTACCACGGGCCGAACCAAGCGCATGGACTGTGCTTCTCGGTGCGACCCGGCATTGCGCCGCCGCCGTCGCTGCTGAACATGTTCGCGGAGATCGAACGCGACCTGCGCCTCCCGCGCCCCGATCACGGCTGCCTGCTGCCGTGGGCGCGCCAGGGCGTGCTGCTGCTGAACTCGGTGCTGACGGTCGAGCGCGGCCTGGCCGGTTCGCATCAGGGCAAGGGCTGGGAAGGCTTCACCGATGCCTGCGTCGATGCCTTGAACCGCGAACGCGAAGGTATCGTGTTCCTGCTCTGGGGCAGCTACGCGCAAGCCAAGGGCAAGCTGATCGATACGCGCCGGCATCGCGTGCTGAAGGCGCCGCACCCCTCGCCGCTGTCGGCCCATCGCGGCTTCATCGGCTGCGGCCACTTCTCGCGCGCCAACGAGTACTTGCGCGAGCGCGGCCAAGCCCCCATCGATTGGAAGCTGCCTGCGCGCGCGGAACTGACGACCGGCTGAACCGGTGTTTCCGCCCGATCATGGGGGTGTCAGTGGAAATCCTTTCCAATCAATCGATTGGAACCGCAATTCGCGGCAACACAGCGTTCGCCTGGGATGAACAAAAAATCACCCCCAAATAGCGAACTTGGGAGTACAATACTCGCCAGTTCAGTAATTGTTCCCGCGCGGAGTGAGTGCTGGGAACTAGCGAGTGGTTTAGCACTCCAAGGAAGCGAGTGCTAGCATTCCCGGATAGATGAGGAGTTCCAACCCATGAGCAATGCCTTGGTTGCCAGCAATTTCCCGGTACCGAGCGCCATCGGAAGCCTCGATGCTTATGTAAGTGCCGTTCACCAGATTCCAATGCTGACTCAGGAAGAGGAGCAGGATCTGGCACGGCGCTTCGTCAACGAGAGCGATCTCGACGCCGCCAAGCAGATGGTGCTGTCGCACCTGCGCTTCGTCGTGCACGTCGCACGCGGTTATTCCGGCTACGGCCTGCAGGTCGGCGACCTGATCCAGGAAGGCAATATCGGCCTGATGAAGGCGGTCAAGCGCTTCGACCCGACGCACGGCGTGCGCCTGGTGTCGTTCGCGGTGCACTGGATCCGTGCCGAGATGCACGAGTTCATCCTGCGTAACTGGCGCATCGTGAAGGTCGCTACGACGAAGGCGCAGCGCAAGCTGTTCTTCAATCTGCGCAAGTCGAAGAAGCGTCTCGGCTGGATGAATGCCGAAGAGGTCAACACCGTCGCCCGTGAACTCGGCGTGCCGGCGGCGACCGTGATGGAAATGGAAGCCCGCCTCAATGGCCGCGACGTCGCGTTCGACACGCCGACCGATGCGGACGAGGACGAGCGTCCGTCGCCGGCCGCGTTCCTGATCGATCATGGCGCCGATCCGTACGGCATGGTCGAAGCGGAATCGGAGGACGAGTCCAGCCTCGACACGCTGCACCGCGGTCTGGTCAAGCTCGACGAGCGTTCGCGCGACATCATCCAGCGCCGTTGGCTGCGTGATGGCGACAAGGCGACGCTGCAGGAGCTGGCCGACGAGTACGGCGTCTCGGCCGAGCGCATCCGCCAGATCGAAGCGAATGCGATGAAGAAGATGCGGGCGCTGTTCGTCGCCTGATCCGCAGCGGCAATTGGTTTCGACGTTTTTGACGGCCCCCCAGCGGGGCCGTCTTGCTGTGTGCGCTTCGCTGCGACGAACAATCCCCACGCAGCGCATTCGGACTGTTTCGGTTTCTGCGATTTTTGCTAGGGTGTACCTCGTTTTTCCCACCCGGCGCTGTGCGCCCCCTTCCGATTTGCGGAAGGGAAGACATGGAGCGCCGATGCGGATCCCTTCGCTGGTTGCCGTTGCCGCGATCTCGTTGCTTACGCCGTTCGGCGTGCGCGCCGGCGAGCCGAGTCCGGTCGATTGGGTCAATACCTATATCGGCACCGGCGGCTCGGCCAGCGGCCCGGAATACGGCGGCATGATGCCGCTCGTGACCACGCCGTTCGGCATGACGAACTGGACCGCGCAGACGCGCCAGAATCGCATCAGCGTCAACTCCTACGCGTACGAGGACGGCGCGATCTCCGGTTTCATCGGCACCCACCAGCCGGCGATCTGGATGGGCGACTACGGCTATGTCACCTTGATGCCCGAGATCGGCGCGATCAATCCGACGCTGGAGTATCGCCGCCAGCCGTTCAAGCACGCCGACGAGGTCACCACGCCGTACTACTACTCGGTGAGCATGGGCGCGGATGCGTCGCGCCGCATCCGCGCGGAAATGACCTCGACCGATCACTGCGGCTATCTGCGTTTCACCTACCCGGCCGGTGCGAAGGCGAGCGTCCTGCTCGAGGCGACGCGGGCCGGCGTGCGCGGCTACGCCAAGGTCGACACGGCGAAGGGCGAGATCGTCGGCTACAACCCCGACCGCATGGACGCGCATCTCAGCAACATCGGCCTGCCGAATTTCAAAGGCTATTTCGTCGTGCGCTTCGACCGGCCGATGAGCGGCGCGGGCGTCTATCAGGGCGTTCTGCCCGTGGCCGGGGCGACGGAGATCGAAGACGACAACGTCGGCGCCTATGCGCAGTTCGACACGCGGGCCGGCGCGGTCGTCCAGGCGAAGGTCGGCACTTCGTTCATCAGCATCGAACAGGCGCGCGCGAACCTCGACGCGGAGCTGCCGGCGTGGAACTTCGAGGCCGCGCGCGATGCGCTGAAGGCGACGTGGAACGCGAAACTCGGCGTCGCCGCGATCGAAGGCGCGTCCGACGACCAGCGCCGCATCTTCTACACCGGCCTCTACCACGCGCTGCTGTATCCGAAGCTGTTCTCGGAAGGCGGGCACTACTACGGCGCGTTCGACGACAAAGTACACGAGGGCACTTCGTATACCGCATTCTCGATCTGGGACACGTTCCGCGCCGAGAACAGCTTGCTGACGATCTTCGCGCCCGAGCGCATCGACGGCATGATCCAGGCGTTGCTGCAGGACTATCGCGAAGGCGGCTTCATGCCGAAATGGCCGAACCCTTCCTACACCAACATCATGATCGGCACGCATGCCGATTCGCTCGTCGCCGAAGCGATCAACAAGGGCTTCAAGGGTTTCGACTACGAACTCGCCTATGCCGCCGTCTACAAGGACGCGATGACGCCGCCCGACGGCGACACCACGCGGCGCTGGCTCGATCGCGAGCCGCACGCGCCGTACGAGGCGCGCGCGGGACTGACCTACGCCAAGGAACTGGGCTACATCCCCGCGGACAAGGTGTCCGAATCGGCGTCGAGCACGCAGGAAGAAGCCTATGACGACTTCGCCGTCGCGCAGGTCGCCAAGGCGGTCGGCAACGCGAAGGACTACGCGTTCTTCATGAAGCGCTCGCTCGCCTACAAGAACCTGTTCAATCCCGCGCGCGGGTTCATGCAGGCGAAGAACACGGACGGCTCCTGGGCATCGCCGGACGAGGGCTGGACCGAAGGCGACCAATGGGTCTACCTGTTCGCCGCGCTGCACGACATCCCCGGCGCGATGGCCTTGATCGGAGGCCCCGAGGCGGCGCAAGCCAAGCTCGACCAACACTTCGACGGCGGCCACAACCGCCACGACAACGAGCCGAGCCATCACTACGGCTACCTCTACGACTACGCGGGCGCGCCGTGGAAGACGCAGGCGCGCGTGCGCCAGCTGGCCGAGGCGTCGTACTCGAACACGCCGACCGGCATCCTCGGCAACGAGGACTGTGGGCAGATGTCGGCCTGGTACGTGTTCACCGCAATGGGGTTCTATCCGGTCAACCCGGCGTCGGGCGACTATCTGATCGGCAGTCCGCTGTTCGGTCGCGTCGAATTGAAGCTGCCCCACGGCAAGCGCTTCGTGATGACGGCACAGGGCAACTCGGCGAGCAACGTCTACATCCAGTCGGCGACGCTCGACGGCAAGCCGCTCGATGCGCCGGTGATCACGTACGGGCAGATCATGGCAGGCGGGAAGCTCGATTTCGTCATGGGCGCGCGGCCGTCGACGTGGGCGGCCCGCTGGCGTCCGAAACCACTGTAGGCGGCGCCGTCGAAACGCGCCGCGCCCTCAGCGGTATCCGGCGGCCTGCAGTTCGAACAGTTCCGCGTAGCGCTTGCCCGATGCCAGCAGCTCGGCATGCGTGCCGACTTCCTCGATGCGTCCGCCTTCGAGCACGAGGATGCGGTCGGCCATGCGCACGGTCGAGAAGCGATGCGAGATCAGCACGGCGGTCTTGCCGTGCGAGAGTTCCTTGAAGCGTTCGAACACCTCGAACTCCGAGCGTGCGTCGAGCGCCGCGGTCGGTTCGTCGAGGATCAGCAGTTCGGCGTCGCGCATGTAGGCGCGCGCGATCGCGATCTTCTGCCATTCGCCGCCCGAAAGATCCACGCCGTCGCGGAAGCGCTTGCCCATGACCTGCTCGTAGCCTTGCGGCAGGCGCCGGATCACCGCATCGGCCAGACTCTGCTCGGCGGCGCGTTCGATGCGTGCGCGGTCGTCGCGTTCTTCGATGCGGCCGACGGCGACGTTGGTCGCCGCGCTGAACGCGTAGCGCACGAAATCCTGGAAGATCACGCCGACATGCGCGCGCAGCGCTTCCAGGTCGTAGTCGCGCAAGTCGCGCCCGTCGAGCAGGATGCGTCCCTCGTCCGGCTCGTACAGGCGCGCCAGCAGCTTGACCAGGGTCGTCTTGCCGGCGCCGTTCTCGCCGACCAGCGCGAGCACTTCGCCGGCGTGCAAGGTGAAGGAAAGATGGCGCACCGCCCAGCGTTCGGCGCCGGGGTAGCGGAAACCGACGTCTTCGAAGACGAAGCCGACGCGGATCGGACGCGGGAACGGCAGCGCATCCGGCGCCGAAACGATTTCCGGCGTGGTCTCGAAGAACGAGTAGAGGTCGTCGAGATACAGCGCCTGGCCGGCGAGCTGGGAGAATCCGATCAGCAGGTTCTCGAGCAGATTGCGCAGGCGCCGGAACGAACCGGACAGGAACGTCAGGTCGCCGATGCTGAACTCGCCGCGCACGGTGCGCCATGCGATCAGCGCGTAGGCGACGTAGTAGCCGATCGTGCCGAGCGCGGCGAACAGGCTGCCCCACAGCGCGCGGCGCTTGGCGAGTGCGCGATTGGCCGCGTAGAACCCTTCCGAGAGTTCGCGATAGCGTTCGATCAGGAACGCGTTGAGGCCGAAGATCTTCACTTCCTTCGCCGTCTCGACGCTGGCGCCGGTCAGGCGCACGTAGTCGAGCACGCGCCGCTCGGAAGTCCAGGCGTAATTGAGCGAATAGCTCTGCGCATTGAAATGCGCCTCGCCGAGGAAGGCTGGAACCAGGGCGACGATCAGCAGCGCGATCAGCCACGGCGCGAACGCGATCAGGCCCGCCGCGAAGCTGATCACCGTCACGATGTCCTGCGCCTGCCCGAACATCTGGCTCATCAGCGCGCTGCGGCCGACGGTCTGCCGGCGCGCGCGATCGAGGCGGTCCTGCATCTCGCTGTCCTCGAAATCCTCGAGATCGAGCGTGGCGGCATGCTCCATCAGCCGGATGCTGGTCGCGTTCGTGTATTTCTCCGACAGCAGCGAATCGACGAGCGAGACGACGCGGCCGAGCAGGTCGGAGAGCACCGCGAGGCCGAATTCCGCGCCGAGCAGCAGTATCAACGTGTTGAAGCGTCCGCTCGCGAGCGCGTCGCCGATCGCATCGACGGCGACGCCGCCGCGTACCAGCGCGACGACCTCGTCGATGATCAGCTTGCCGACGTACAGCATGACCACCGGCAGCACCGCGCGCACGACGCGCAGCAGCAGGTCGGCCAGCAGCATCGGCGGGCTCGTCGCCCACAGCTCGCGCAGGAACGGCGGCAAGTTGCGCAGCGCGACGAAGCGCTCGCGCAGCGATTTCGGCGGCGGCTTGGGCGGCGGCGCTTCGCGCGATCCGCCGCGGCCCGACGAAGGCGGCGGCGCGCCGGGTGTTGCGCGTCCTCCCATGCTGTACTGGCGTGGCATGCGCGGTTTCCGATGGCGATCGTGCAAGCATCGCACAAGTGGCCGGCGGCCCCGGTGCTCGTCAGCCGTACGCCTGCGCGTTAACCTCGGACGATGAGCAGGGCTTTTCTCTTCGGCGAGTTCCGTTTCGTGCCGTCGGCGCGCGAATTGTGGCGCGGCGGCGCGCGCGTCGAACTTCCGCGGCGCACGTTCGAATGCATCGAGCATCTGATCGCGCATCGCGATCGCGCCGTCGGCCGCGACGAACTGGTCGAAGCGATCTTCGGCCGCTCGAACGTATCCGACGCGCAGCTCGGCCAGATCGTGCTGCGCGCGCGCCGCGCGATCGACGACGACGGCAACATGCAGCGCGCGATCCGCACGATCGCCGGCTACGGCTACCGCTGGGTGGCCGACGTGCGCATCGCCGATGCCGCGGACGTTCCTGCCGTGGCGGCGATCGACAGCGAGGATTCGACGGACAAGACCGCCGCGCGCATCGTCACGGACTCGACCGTCGCGTCGCCGGCGGCGCGACGCAGCGGCCTGCCGCGACGCTTCGTCGGTTTCGCCTGCGCCTTGCTGCTCGCGATCGTCGGTGCCGCCACGTGGCGGCTGCAGCAGCCGTCCAAGGAGGCTCGGCTCTCCTCGGGCGACAGCCTGATCGTATTGCCGCTGCAGGTCGACGGCCTGCGCGAAGACGGCTGGGTGCGGCTGGGCGCGATGGACCTGGTCGCCGACCGCTTGCGTGAGGCCGGCTTCAGCGTGCCGCCGAGCGAGAACGTGCTGGGCTTGCTGAGCACGTCGCCCGCACGCGGCCCGGCCGACACGGACTCGCTGCGCGCCGGTGCCGGCGTGCGCCTGGTCGTGCGCGGCAAGGCGACGCGCAGCGCGGCGGGCTGGAAGGTCGAGCTCGCCGCGGCGCGCGCCGACGGCATCGCGGTGCCGGTCGAATTCGCTGCCACCGATGCCGTGCACGCAGCGCGCGGAGCTTCCGACCTGCTGCTGGCAGCGCTCGGCCGGACGCCGCGCCGCGACGGCGAGCGCGACGTCGCGCTCGACGAAACGCTGCAGCGCGCGCGTGCGGCGATGCTCGCCAATGAACTCGACACGGCCCGCGCGATCCTGACCGACTCGCCGCAGCTGGCGCAGGCGCCCGAGCGGCTCGCGTTTCACTTGGCCCAGGTCGACGTGCGCGCCGGCCAGCTCGATCGCGCCGTCGCGGCACTGACCGGCGTGCTGGCGCAAGCGGCGACGGCAGCCGATCCGCGCTTTCACGCCCAAGTGCTGACGGCACGTGGCGGTGCGCGCATGCGTGCCGGCGCGTTCGCCGAAAGCGGCCGCGATTTCGACGCGGCGATCCAGCTGCTGACGCCGGCGGGTCCCGCCCTCGAGCGCGGCCACGCGCGCGCCGGCCGCGCCAACAGCCGCGTGCCGGAACATCGCTACGCCGAAGCGCTGGCCGATTTCGCGGCCGCGCGCATCGATCTGGAGAGCGCAGGCGACGCGCTCGGCGTCGCCCGGGTGGATGCGAATCTCGGCATGCTCGAGCTCTATCGCGGCCGGCCCGCCGCGGCGCTCGGTTACCTGTCCGGCGCCGCCGATCGCTTTCAGACCTTCGGTGCGCTGCATGAACTCCTGATCGATCTCACCGGCCTGATCGATGCGCAACTCGCGATGCTGCAGCGTGACGAGGCCTGGGCCACCGTCGAGCGCGCGTGGGCGCTGCGCGAGCGCGTGACCGATCCCGACCAGCGCGTCGACCTGCTGCTCGATCGCGCGCAGGTGCTGATGGGACTGGGCCGCTACCGCGAAGCGGCCGCCGCGATCGCGCAAGCGAGCGCGAGCGCGACCTCGGGCAACCACGTGTTGCTGGCGCGCCAGCGTTCGCTCGATGCCGAGCTCGCCTGGCGACAAGGCCGTTGGCACGCGGCGGCGGATACGGCCGCAGCCGCCTTGGCGCAGTGGCCGGCCTCGGGCGCCGACGGTGATCGCGCAGCGGTCGTGCTGGTTCGCCAGCGTGCCTTGCTGGCTCTGGGCGAAACACAGACTGCGGCGACGCTGCTCGATCGCACGCGCAAGCCGCCGGCCGAAGGCGCCACCGAAGGATCGCACGGTGTCGCCGATGCCCTCGCGATGGCCGAATGGCTGCAGCATCGCGGCGATGTCGCGGACGCGACAGGCTGGTTCCGCCAGGCAGCCGCCAGCGCGGACGCGCGCGGCGTGCCGGCCGACATCATCGCCGTCGCGCGCGCGTACGCGCCGGTGCTGCTCGCCGCGGGCGAACGCGAGCAGGCGATCGCGATGATCGGTCGTGTCGCGCCGTGGGCGGCGCGCGATTTCGACTGCGCGCTGCTGCAGTTGCAGCTGTTCCATCAGCTCGATCAGCGCGAACCGTGGTTCAACGCGCTGCAGCAGGCGCAGCGGCTGGCCGGCGAGCGCGAGATTCCCGCCGCGTTGCTGACACCGCGCCAGCTCGACGCTCGCGCGCTGCAGCTGAGCGGTGGCGACTGAGCCGGCCAACGCGATCGATGCGTGCTGCTTACGAGTCCGTCATGCGGTTGTAGCGCGGTTGGAGTGCGCGCAGTGCCGCGATTGCGGAGAGTCGGCGTCGATGCCGCGCATGCCGACTCGGTGGCTGCCGCGGACGTTCGCCTACTGCCTGCAGGAGTCGTCCATGAGGGTGTTTTCCGGTCCGCGTCGCCGCTTGCTGACGCTGTGCTTCGCCATCGGCTGTCCGGTCGCTTTCGCCGACAGCGTGAGCCTCACCGAACTTCCCGCTCCGGACGGCTATCCGGTCGCCGGGGTTTCCAATATCGCCGCCGACGGCACCGTGATCGGGGTCGTCTATCCTGACGGACTGGTCGTGCGCTGGCGTCCGGGCGCTGATCCGGAAGTGCTCGGTGGCGGCATCACGTTCACCTTGGACAACATCCTCCCGCTGATCTCCAAGGACGGCTCGGCGATCGTGGCCTCCGGCTATTTCCCCGGTGACGGCGACGCGCTCGTCGCGGCGCCGGAGCTGTGGTCCGGCGCCACCGATTGGGCGCGCATTTCCGGTATCACGCTCGGCAGTTCCTCGCCGTTCGGCGTGTCCTACGACGGCCGCACCCTGGTCGGCTCGGGCGAGCCTGCCGTGCCGCCGGCCGAAGGGCCGACGCCGCAGTTGCCGTGGATCTGGAACGAGGCCGGCGGCCAGGTCGAACTGGCATTGCCGGACGAGGTCTTCAGCGGACAGGCATGGGCAGTCTCGAACGATGGCAGCGTCGCCGCCGGCTTCGTCGAACTGACCGCAGACGATGCGGCGCGCTACGGCATGCGCTGGGTCGCCGGCGTGCCGACGTGGATCACCGACGCGGACGGTCTGCGCGTCGGCCAGGCGATCGGCTGCAACAGCGACTGCTCGGTCATCGTCGGCGCCGGCGTCACCGGAGACGTCGGCAGCAAGCAGGCGTGGCGCTGGAGCGAGGCCGCCGGCGTGCAATATCTCGATCCGCCCGCCGACGCCGGCGCCGACGCGGTCGTCTATGCGTTCGAGTCGAACGAGGACGGCACCGTGATCGTCGGCAGCTACGTCGTGTTCGATCCGACGCTCGGACCCACCAATCACGGTTTCCTGTGGACCGCGGCCGACGGCATGCGCGACATCTCGCAGTACCTGGCCGACTACGGCATCGAATTCGGCGGAGCGGACTGGGTCGATCTGCTCGTCGACGCGGTCACGCCGGACGGCAAGACCCTGTTGCTGAACGGCCTCGATGCGGACTACACGCGCCGCCGCGCCGTCGTGCAGATTGCGGTGGACGACTGGATCTTCGCGGACGGCTTCGAACCGATCGGCCCGCTCTGACGGGTAGGCGTGAGCCGCACCCGGATCGACCCGGCCGATCAGTACAGATCGACCGGGTCGACATCGATCGACCAGCGCAGCCGCCGCTCGCCCGGGATGGCACGCACCGCGTCGAGCCAGCGCGGCAGGAACGCCTGCAGCGCGGAACGCTCGCCGGCCTCGACCAGAATCTGGCCACGGAACGCGCCGGCGCGGCGCGGCATCGGCGCTTCGAGCGGGCCGTGCAGCACGATGGCGTCTTTCGCATCGGCCGTCTTCGCCGCCGCGCCGAGGAAGGCGTTCAACTCGGCCTTGTCCTTGCCCTCGGCGCGCAGCAGGGCGAACTGCGCGAACGGCGGCAGGCTCGCATCGCGGCGATCGCCGAGCAATTGCTTCGCCAAGGCGTGATAGCCGCCGTTGAGCAAGGTCGCCAGCAACGGGTGCGCCGGATCGTGCGTCTGCAGGATGACCGCGCCGGGTCGCTCCGCGCGGCCCGCGCGTCCGGCGACCTGGACCACGAGCTGGCCTAGGCGCTCGCTCGCGCGGAAGTCGACGCTGTGCAGCCCTTCGTCGACGCCGACGACCACGACCAGGGTCAGGTGCGGCAGGTCGTGGCCTTTGGCCAGCATCTGCGTGCCGATCAGGATGCGTGCGCCCGTGCTCGAAAGGCTGTCGAGCAGAGCGTCGCGCATGCGCCGTCCGCGCGTCGTGTCGCGATCGACGCGGACAATCGGCACCTCGGGAAACTGCAGGGCCAGCGTTTCTTCCAATCGTTCGGTGCCCTGGCCGAGCGCATGCAGGGCGAGGCCCGCGCAGGCCGGACAGGCGCGCGGCACGGCTTGCTCGTAGCCGCAGTGGTGGCAGCGCAGGCGCGCCGCACCGCGATGCAAGGTCAGCGCTCGCTCGCAGTGCGGGCACTGCGCGCTCCAGCCGCAGTCGTGGCACATCAGCACCGGCGCGTAGCCGCGGCGGTTCTTGAAGATCAGGACTTGTTCGCCGCGCGCGATGCAGTCCGCGATCGCATCCAGCGTCGAGGCGGCCAGGCCATGCTGCAGCGGTTGCCGGCGCAGATCGACCACGCGCAGCGACGGCGGCTGCGCGAGGCCCGCGCGGTGGCTCAGGCGCAGCAGGCGATAGCGCTCGGCGTCGACGTTGGCGAGGCTTTCCAGCGACGGCGTCGCGCTGCCGAGCACGACCGGGACGTTCAGCGCCTTCGCGCGCATCACGGCAAGGTCGCGCGCGTGATAGCGGAATCCCTCCTGCTGCTTGTACGAAGCGTCGTGCTCCTCGTCGACGATGATCACGCCGGGCGCGGGCAGCGGCACGAAGAGAGCGGAGCGGGTGCCGAGGATCACCGTCGCCTCGCCGCGCGCGGCGGCGAGCCATGCGCGCGCCCGCTCGCCTTCGCCCAGGCCCGAATGCAGTGCGGCGACATCGACGCCGAGGCGCTCGCGGAAGCGGCGCAGCGCCTGTGGCGTCAGCGCGATCTCCGGCACCAGCACGAGCGCCTGGCGGCCTTGCGCGAGACAGGCGCGGATGATCGCGAGGTAGACCTCGGTCTTGCCGCTGCCGGTGACGCCGTCGAGCAGGAACGGCGAGAAGCCGCGCGCGGCGATCACGCTGTCCGCCGCGGCACGCTGCTCGTCGTTCAGCGTGGGACCTGCAACCGGCGCCTGCACGATCGCCGAGGCGGCCACGCGCACGCGTTCGATCCACGCCTGGCCGAGCGCGCTGCGCACGACCGCCGCCGAAGCGCCGCTGCGCGCGCGCGCCTCGGCGACAGGTAACGGTCCTTCCGACAGCGCGCGCAGCAGGGCGTCGGCGCGCGCGCCATGCCGGTGTTTGGGATCGGCCAGCGCCGCGTCGCCCGCTGGGGTCGATCGCAGCGCTTCGATACCGCTGATCGGCAGGTCGCGGTCGGAGCGCAGCGCGACCGGCAGAGCCGCCTGCAGCACTTCGCCGAGCGGATACTGGTAGTAGCGCGCCGCCCAGCGCAGCGTCGACAGCAGTTCCGGCGTCAACAGCGGCTGTGGATCGAGGACGCGCTCGATCGGCTTCAGTTTGTCGTCGCCGAGTTCGGACGCTTCGGCCCGCTCGACGACGACGCCGACGACCGACCGTTTGCCGAACGGGACCCACACGCGGCAACCCGGCGCCGGTTCGACGCCGGCCGGCGCGCGGTAGTCGAACAGCGTATTGAGCGGAACCGGAAGGGCGAGGCGCAGGATCGGATTCATGGCGTCGGCAAGGCGCAAATCCGCGCCCGTGCAAGTGTAGCGGCGACGCCTGCGCAATGCGGCTTCGGTTTGCCGAAGGTTTCTCACGAAACCATCAGGAAGTACGGTTAACTACTTAGCGGCGTGGGGAAATTTTTGTTATCCACAAGAAATGTGGATAACTCTGTGGACTAGTGCCGCCGCGGCGGCTCCGGAAGCGCATCGTTGGGCCCCTTTAGGCGGGTTGGCGAATGTTTAATCAATCTGTAATGCACCTTTTTAATCAATCACTTATATTGTGACAAAGGGTGTCATCTTGGGCTGCGGCGCAGCATTGGGAGCTTCCCTCAGCGCCCGCGAAAATCTGTGCACAACCGCTTGACAGGGGGGGCTGCACTCGTTCCTCCAATACTGGCGCGGCTGGCGCGTCAACCGATGGGCCCAGGCTGCGTTGGATGGCATCGAAAGCCCCCCGAAAGACGGATGTTGAATGCTTGCCGGCTCCATCTTCATGAGCGGCCTCGACCGCATGCCCGACGCGCCCGCGACGCCCACCGACGAGTCGCCCGCGATCGAGCGTTTCCTGCGCGACGTCGAACGGCGCGCCTTGCGCATGGCCGAGTTCGCCACCGGCAGCCGCGAAGAGGGGCTCGATCTGGTGCAGGACGCCATGCTCGGCTTCGTGCGCAACTACGCGGCCAAGCCGTCGGCCGAATGGTCGCCGTTGTTCTGGCGCGTGCTCGACAGCCGCATCAACGACTGGCATCGCCGCCAGCGCGTACGCGGACGCTGGCTCGGCTGGTTCGAGCGCGCGGCGGAAGACGACGAGCACGACGATCCGATCGCGACCGCGCCCGATCCGGGAGAGCCCGGACCGCTGGCCCGGCTTGCCGACAGCGAAGCCGGCGTCGCGCTCGAAGCCGCCCTGCGGGCGCTGCCGCTGCGCCAACGCCAGGCGTTCCTGCTGCGTCTGTGGGAAGGCCTGGATGTCGCCGACACCGCTGCCGCCATGCGTTGCAGCGAAGGCAGCGTGAAGACGCATCTGTCGCGTGCACTGGCAAACCTCAGAAATACCTTGGAGAAGCATCGATGAACACGCCTCGCAAGCCGCTGCAACCTCGCCGGTCCAGCGCTGCCGAAAACGGCGCGCGCGAAGCATGGGTCGAACGCGCCGTCGCGCTGCTGGACGAGTCGGCGCGCAACCTCGATGCGGCCACGCTGTCGCGGCTCAATCGTGCGCGCCAGACCGCCTTGGCGCCACGCCGCCGGCCGCGCCAGGCATGGCTGGTCGGTGGCAGCCTCGCCGCCGCGGCGCTGGCGCTGGTGATCGGAGTCGGCCTCGGTCATCGCGTCTCGTCGCCGACAGCGTCTCCGGCCGACGCCGCGGGGCAGGACGAAATCGATGCGCTGGTCGGCGACGACAACCCGGACCTGTACGAGAATCTGGAATTCTATGCGTGGCTCAATGCGCAGCAGCAGGACGGCAATGGCTGAGATCGCGGCGGCAACCGCAACGAGGTCGCCGGTGCGCGCGGGGCTGCGCAGCGCATTGCGCGCGGCCCTGGTGCTGGGCACGTGCACCCTCGGCAGCGGCGGCGTGCCGGCCCTGGCTGCCCCCGGCGAGGCCGCGTCCGCCGCCGTGCAAAGGCAGGCGTGGTCGGACCTGACGGCGCCGCAGCAGCAGGCGCTGGCTCCCTTGCGCGACCAATGGGCGCAGCTGCCGCCGGGCCAGCAGCAGCGCTTCCTGCGCATTGCGGCGCGTTGGCAGGACGCCGCGCCGCCCAGGCGCGCGGCGATCGAACAGCGCATCGCAAACTGGGTCGCGATGACGCCCGACCAGCGCGCGCAGTTGCGCGCGCGCTACAAGAAATTCCGCGATCTGCCGCCGGAGCAGCAGCAGGATCTGCGCGACGCGTTCCAACACTTTCGCGATCTGCCGCCCGATCAACGCCAGGCGCTGCGCGAGCGCTTCGATCGAATGACGCCGGACGAGCGCGAGGCGATGCTGGCCAAGGCGGCGTCCGAGCCGTCGCATCCGGTCTGGCAGCGCGTGTTCGCCGAGGTGCCGCCCGAGCAGCGTGCGCCGATGCGTGCGATGTGGCTCGAGCTCGATCGCGATCAGCGTCATGCCTTGCGCCGCCATGTGCAGTCGCTGCCGGCCGCCGAGCGCGCCGCCTTGCGTACGCGCCTGCTCGCGATGACGCCGGCGCAGCGCAGCGAGTTCATCGCCACGCTGCCGAGCGAGCCGAAGCCGTCGCCGTAGGTCTGGCGACGGCTCGCGCGCTCAGACGATCGTCAGGCTCAGGATCGCCGCGGCGGCGATACCGAACGCGAGCAGCACGATGTAGGAAATCCCGATCACGCTGAACTTGATCGTGGTCATGAACCAGCCCTGCCGATAGACCTTCTTCTGCATCAGGAACAGGTACACCGGCAGCCAGATCCAGATCGCGTCGCGCAGCAGGTTCAGCAGCGGCAAAGCAGGCGTAAGGCTCGTCGCGGCCCAGCCGTGCAGCAGCTTGACCAGCGCGATCAGCAGCAGCGACATGAAGATGAAAGCGTGGCTGTGCAGCGCCACCATCAGGTGCTCCATGTACAGCCGCCGCTTGAAGATGTAGAAGAACTTCAGCAGCACCGCGAACAGCGGCACCAGCACGAACAGCGTCTGCGGCAGGACCGAAAACAGGCGCGCGATCGCCTGGGCCGGATTCTTGCGCACCGAGGACAGATTCTCCTTGCCGTGTTCGGCCATCTCGTTGAGCTTGGCGTTGGCGAACGCAGGCAGCCAGCTGACTGCGATCGGATGCGTGACCGGATCGAATGGCACGCCGTCGAACGACAACGTGCCGTTGTCTTCGTCTTCGCTCGGATCGATCGGCGGCTTCTGGCCCTTGGCTTCCGCTTCCGCCTTGGCTTTCAGCCAGGCGCTGCGCTTCTCCGCCTGCTTGCGCACTTCGGCCGCGGCCTTGTCGAGTCCCGGCGAGACGGTGTCGCCGGTCACCGTGCGCGCTTTTTCCAGACCGTCGAGCGCGGCCTTCATGCGCTCCTGCACTTCGGCTTCGGTCTTGGCGCGTTCAACGCCGCCGGTGTTGCCGGCGCCGACCAGATTGAAATTCGCGTCGTTGATGTTGAGGCTGATCTGGATCACGAAGAACGAGATCACGCACAGGAAGAAGAACAGCCGGAACGGCGTCACGTAGCGCGTGCGCCGCCCGACGAAGTACTCGAGCGTGAGATAGCCCGGCCGGAAGTACAGCGGCAGGATGCTGCGGAAGATGCGCGAATCGACGTTGAAGATCGTGTCGGCGACATCCGCCATCACGCTCGCCAGGTGGCGGATCATGCCCTTCTCGGGCTGGCCGCAGGCGTAGCAGAACGGCCCGTGCATCGGCGCGCCGCAGTTCGCACAGGCCTTCATCGCCTTCGGCGCGGCGGGCGGAATCGCGGCGGCTTCGGGCGTGGTCTCGGACGGGGCGGGTTCGCTGCTCATCGATGGTCGAGGCTCCGGGGTGCGCGGAAGAACGAATGCTCGGATAAGATTCCGCGCCCAGGTTCCTCCCGCATGCCCATCATTCTACATAGCCGAAGGCAGCGCCTCGCGCGCGAGCTGCGAGATACGCTGCGCCTTGCGTTGCCGCTGGTGTTCGGCCAGCTGTCGGCGATCGGCATGAACGTGATCGACGCGCTGCTGGCCGGTCATCTCGACGCGCATACGCTCGCTTCCGTCGCAATCGGTGCCAGCGTCTGGTCGCTGGCGATCGTCACGGCGATCGGGGTGATGATGGCGCTGCCGCCTTCGGTCGCCCAGCTCAACGGCGCCGGCCGGCGCGAGATGATCGGTCCGTTGTTCCGCCAGGCGCTGTGGCTGGCGCTCGGCCTCGGCCTGCTGCTGTTCTTAGGCATCCGCTTCGGCGGCGCCCTGCTGGTCGCGCGGATCGGCGTCGATGCGCCGTTGCTGCCGGATGTGACGCGCTTCCTGCATGCCATCGCGTTCGGCGCGCCGGCGCTGACCGTGTTCTTCGCGCTGCGCGGGCTCGGCGAAGGCGTCGGCATGAGCCGGCCGACGATGTACTTCAGCGTGCTCGGCCTCGCGCTGCTCGGGCCCATCGGTTATGTACTGATGTATGGCGCCTTCGGCGTGCCGCGCCTCGGCGCGCTCGGCAGCGGCATCGCGACGGCGCTCGTGCTGTGGCTGCAGACGATCGCCTTCGCGCTGTACGTCCTGCGCAGCCGTCGCTATCGCGATCTGCATCTGGCGGCGCGCTTCGAAGCGCCGCAGTGGAATGCGCTGCGCGAGCTGCTGCACATCGGCGTGCCGATGGGCGTGACCTTGCTGATGGAAGCGGGCCTGTTCGTCGCGGTCGCGCTGGTCATCGGCACGCTCGGCACCGATGTCGTGGCCGGCCACCAGGTCGCGATCAACGTCGCCTCGGTGACGTTCATGGTGCCGCTCGGCCTCGCCTTGGCGACGACCGTGCGCGTCGGTCATGCGGTCGGCCGCGGCGATGCGCAGGGCGTGCGCGATGCCGGCCTGGTCGGGATCGCGCTGACGCTGTGCACGCAATTGGTTTCGTCGGGCCTGATGCTGCTGCTGCCGCAGCGCATCGCCGCGCTCTACACCGCCGATGCCGGCGTCATCGCGCTGGCCTCGCAGCTGCTCGTGCTGGCCGGGCTGTTCCAGTTTTCCGACGGCATCCAGGTGGCCGCCAACGGTGCGCTGCGCGGCCTCAAGGACACGCGCATTCCGATGTTCATCACGCTGTTCGCCTACTGGGGCGTCGGCATGCCGGTCGGCTGGTGGCTCGCGTTCCCGCACGGTCTCGGCGCGCGCGGCATGTGGATGGGACTGATTGCGGGCCTCAGCATGGCCGCCCTGCTGCTGTCGCGCCGCTTCTGGAAGCTGGCGCGCAAGGCCCCGCCGCCGGCCGGGGCATGACTTCGGCGGCATGCCGGGCGCCGCGCAATCGAATATGCTGCCTCGCAACGTAGCGCGCCGCCGTCGCGGCGCGACCTGGAGCACACGATGTCCACCGAAAAACCCGGCGTGATCGGCCGATTCTTCCGCGGCCTGTGGAATGCGCTGAATTTCACGCGCCGCCTGGTCTTCAACCTGATCTTCCTGGTCCTGCTGATCGCGTTCATCGGCGCCTTCTTCGCCGGCCGGCCGGCGCTGGCGCCGCGCACGGCGCTGGTGCTCGACCCGCACGGTTCGATCGTCGAGCAATACTCGAACGATCCGAGCCAGCGCGCGCTGGCGAACATCGCCGGCAGCGAGACCAAGGAAGTGCAGCTGCGCGACATCCTGCACGTCATCGACGCCGCAGCGAAGGACACGCGCATCGAGCGCATCGTGCTGGTGCCCGACGAGATCGCCAGCGCCGGCCTGTCGACGCTGCGCGAGATCGGCGCAGCGCTCGATCGCTTCAAGGCGACCGGGAAGGAGGTCGTGGCGGTGTCCGGCGGCATGGGGCAGAGCCAGTACTTCCTCGCCGCGCACGCCAATCGCATCCTGCTCGATCCGGAAGGATCGGTGCTGCTCGAAGGTTTCGCGAACTACCGCAGCTACTTCAAGGACGCGCTCGACAAGCTCGGCGTGCAGGTGCATCTGATCAAGGTCGGCACGTTCAAGTCGGCGGCCGAGCCGTACATCCTCAATCAGGCGTCCGACGCGGCCAAGGAAGCGGACGCCTACTGGATGGGCGGCATCTGGCAGGAATACCTCGCCGAGATCGGCGCGCTGCGCAAGATCGACGCGGCCGCCCTGAGCGACGACATCGCGCACTACGACGAGCGCGTCGCCGCGCACGCCGGCGATCTCGCCAAGCTGGCGCTCGACCAGAAGCTGGTCGATCAGCTCGCGACCCGCGCCGAGGCGCGCGCGCAGCTGCGTTCGGTCGGGGCGGCCGAAGGCAGCGACGGCTTTCGTCAGGTCGACTTCAAGAGATACCTCGCCTCGCTCGGCGTCGATGCGCTGCCGCGCATGGGCGCGTCGCAAGTGGCCGTGGTGGTCGCGCAAGGCGAGATCGTCGGCGGCGAGCAGCCGCCCGGCATGATCGGCGGCAAGTCGACTGCGCAGCTCGTACGCGCCGCGCGCGAAGACACCAGCGTCAAGGCGATCGTGCTGCGCGTGAACTCGCCCGGCGGCGATGCCGGCGCGTCCGAACTGATCCGCCGCGAAATCGCGCAGGCGCGCGAAGCCGGCAAGCCGGTCGTCGTCTCGATGGGCGACGTCGCGGCCAGCGGCGGCTACTGGATCGCGATGGACGGCGACGAGATCTGGGCGCAGCCGACCACGATCACCGGTTCCATCGGCATATTCGGCCTGTTCGCGACGGTGCCGGAAACGCTGGGCAAGCTCGGCATCCACACCGACGGCGTCGGCACGACCCCGCTGGCCGGCACGATGGACATCCGCAGGCCGCTGTCGCCGCAGCTGGAGGCGATCCTCAACAGCGTGATCAAGCGCGGCTACAGCGAGTTCATCGGCAAGGTCGCCAAGGCGCGCGGCAAGACGCCGGAACAGATCGACGCGATCGCGCAAGGCCGCGTGTGGAGCGGCAGCCAGGCCAAGGAACGCGGCCTGGTCGACAAGCTCGGCGGCATCGACGAAGCGATCGCCGCGGCGGCCTCGCGCGCCAAGCTCGGCAAGGACTACCAGGTGCGCTACGTCGAACGCGAAATGAGCGCCTGGGAGCGCGTCGCGCTGAGCTTCGGCAACAGCGATGCGCTGGTGCGCATCGCGCGCTGGAGCGGATTCACGTTGCCGGCCGGCGTGTTCGGCGCGAGCGAGGTGAGGCAGGTCGCCGGTGTCGTCGAGTCGCTCAGCGGCCGACGCTACGGTGCATTCGCGCATTGCTTCTGCGAGTTGCAATAACGCCTCGATCGGCGCGCGCCACGCGCGCGGTCCGATGTACCCGATCGAGCCGGCGCCGTGCGACTCGATCGGCGCCCGCTGGCATCATCGCGTTCGCGCAGGGCTGCATGCCGCTGCGGCGATGCGACGACGAAACCGATTGGCCGCCCGATCGCACGGTCTCCACGGCATTTTCCCCAGGATGACCTTCAGCCGATCCGGTTGCCGTGCGCCTGCGTCGGCGGGAAGCATCCGTGTCAATTCGACAGGTGGAAGGAAAACTTAGCGACAGTGGAAGCGAAGTGGAAAGACTTCGCAGGCGCCCGGACGTCAGCCTTGGCGGCTCGCCTGACTTTCCTGCTGAGGTTCTGCCCGATGCATTCGCCGACTCGGACGATACGGTCCTGTGTTCTCCTGACGCTCTTCTCCACCGCCGCATCGGCCGGCGCGGCCTCGATGTCGGGAGCCCGCCCGCAAGGCAGCGGCATCCAGCTGGCGGTCACGGTCAGCGCGGACACCACGGCAGGCAGCTGCGGCGCAGCGACCGAGCTGGCGGTCGATGTCGGCCAGCAGGTCAACTTCTGCTACGTCCTCACCAATACCTCGGCTGCCACGCTGAACTATCACATCCTCGGCGACGACGTGGTCGGGCCGATCCTTCCGGATCTGCACTATGCGCTGGCGCCTGGCGCCAGCTATCAATACAACCGGTTCGTCAGCGCGGCCTCGTCGCAATCGCCGACGACGACCTGGACCGCCTACGGAGACCTGCCGGTCTACACCTTCGACGACACGGTCGACACGAGTTTCGTCGACATCACGGCGACGGGCACGCCGCTGGATCTCTACGACGACGAAGCGGTCGGCGTGACGCTGGACTTCCCGTTCCAGTTCTACGGCTTCCCGTCCAACCAGGTCACCATCAGCAACAACGGCGGTCTCCTGTTCGGTACCGAAGACGGCTATCTGCTCTCGTTCGCTTCGCCACTGCCGGACGCGGAGGTCGGCGCGGCGATCCTGCCGTACTGGACGAACATCGGAGAGGATACGGGCAATGTCTACTACGCGACCGTCGGCGAAAGTCCGAACCGGCAATTCATCGTCGAATGGTACGACCGCGACCACGACGGCACGCAAGGAGGCCCGAGCAGTCCGAGCGGGGTGACGTTCGAGGTCGTTCTCTACGAAAACGGCAACGGCATCCTCTTCAATTACCAGACCACGGGCTTCGGCGACGCGGCCTTCGACGACGGCGCAACGGCGACCGTCGGCCTCAACGGGGATGCCACGCACGCGACGCAATATTCGTATGACCAAGCCGTGCTGCACGACGGTCTCGCGATCCTGTTCACGCCGACCTACGGGACGATCGAGACGGCTTCGCAGGTCGTCCTGAATGTCGGCGCGCCCGTGGCCGATGTCTCGCCGACCGCGATCACGGCGAGCGTCGCCGCGGGCGCATCGACGACGGTACCACTGACGATCGGCAACGCCGGCGACATCGATCTCGCCTGGCACTTCGGCCAGCCGTCGAGCCGCGCGCACTTTCCCGTCGTCGCGCGTTCGGCGGCCGCGCTCGGCGATCCGCAGCGCAAGCTCCCTGGGCGCGCGCCAGGTCTTGCAGCCGGCTCGCAGAACCGGCGCATGCCTGCGCCGTTCGCCACGCAGGCGCTCGCCTTCGGCTTCGACGAGTCGAACGGCGTCGGCAACGGCATCTACGTCGGCTTCGACATCGGCGCGCCGCAGTCGTTGAAGACGGTCGGCCCCAGCCCGAGCCTGGTCGACACGATCGCCGGGGATTTCGTCGGCAACGACTTCTCGGTCGAGTACGCGCTCGACACCAATACCGACATCCTCTACACCGTGAGCACGACCACCGCCGCAGCCAGCCCGATCGCCACGGTCACGCCGCCGGTCGAGAACTACGACTGGACCGCGCTGCGATGGGACGCGAGCACGTCGACGGCGTATTCGGTGCTGATGGGGCCGATCCGGCGCAATCCGCTGTCGCCGTGGCATTCGAATCTCTATACCGTCGACCTCGCGACGGGAGCGAGCGTGCTGGTCGGACCGATCCAGAATGTCGCCGACCCGTCGCAGAACATGATGATCATCGACATCGCGGTCAGTCCCGACGGACTCGTCTACGGCCTCGACCTGCTCACCGATTCGTTGATGGCGATCGACAAGGCCAGCGGTGCCGCATCGGTCATCGGCTCGATCGGCTTCGATGCCAACAATGCCCAGAGCATGGACTTCGACGACGCCAGCGGCATCCTCTATCTCGCGGGCTGCGTCAACGATCCGCACCTCAACCGTTGTACACAAAGCAACCTGTACACCGTCGACACCTCCAGCGGTCTCGCCACGCTGATTGCACCGCTCGGCAGCGGCGCCGGCGGCGCCGAACTGGGCGGCTTCGCGATCGCCAGCGCGAGCGGATGCTCGTCGCCCGATGCGATGCCGTGGCTCTCGTTCGATCCATCGAGCGGCACGGCACCCGCGGCGGGCTCGACCGGCCTGACCGCGACGCTCGACGCCGGAGCGCTCGCTCCCGGCAGCTATGCAGGCACGGCGTGCCTGTTCAGCAACGACCCGAACCAGCGCCGCTTGCTGATACCCGTTGCGCTCGACGTCGCGGTCAACGACACGATTTTCGCGAACGGCTTCGAGCTTTGAGGGCGGGCCGCGCAGGCGTGCTTCACCACCGCTTGCGAGACCGCCCATGGCGCAAATCAGGGGCGGGTGAACCAACGACTGCGGTCCGCGATGGGGCCGCTTACCCGTACCCGAGTTCGCTGCGGGAACCCGGATCCAGAGGGGGCAGCCCGGCGCGCGACGACGGCGACGGGCCTATCCCCCCTGATCGTCGATCGCCTTCTGCTGCGCCTTCGCCGCATCGTCCACGGTCTTCTGCACCGCCTTGGCTTTCTCCAGCGCCTTCAGCTGATCGTCGAACACGGTCTTCTGCTTGGCGGGCGCGGCGGCTGCCTGCTGCGCCGCCTCGTCCTCGGCCTTGTGGCTGGAGCACGCTGCGATCAGGCACATGCAGGCGGCGAGGGCGAGCGAACGGGTCATGGCATGCTCCAGGAAGCGGGATTCGCTAGAGTCTGCGCTGCACGTCCGACGTGGACAAGCAGGAGGAAGGCGCGATGACGAATCCGTCACGCTGGCGGCTCGACGGCCATGCGGCCCTGGTGACCGGCGCGAGCAAGGGCATCGGCCTGGCTTGCGCGCGGGAACTGGCGACCTTGGGCGCGGACCTGCTCCTGGTCGCGCGCGACGAGATCCACCTCGAGCAGATGCGCATGGAACTCGCCGAGGAATTTCCGGCGCGCGAGATTCTCGTCTGCGCGGCCGACGTCGCCGAACCGGAGCAGCGCCTGGAGGTGTTCGACTGGATCGCCGACCTCGACGTGGAGCTGTCCCTGCTGGTCAACAACGTCGGCGGCAACGCGACGAAGCCGGCGCTCGACTACGAACTCGACGAAGTGCGCGCGCTGGTCGAGACGAACGTGCTCAGCGCATTCGAAATGTGCCGCCTCGCCCATCCGCACTTGGCCGAACACGGCAACGCGGCGATCGTGAACGTCGGTTCGGTGTCCGGTCTCACGCACGTGCGCACCGGCGCACCGTACGGGCTGACCAAGGCCGCATTGCACCAGATGACGCGCAACCTCGCCTGCGAATGGGCCGAAGACGGCATCCGCGTGAATGCAGTGGCGCCGTGGTACATCCGCACGCAACGCACCGAAGGCCCGCTGGCCGATCCGGACTACCTGGAAGAAGTGCTCGCACGCACGCCGATGGGGCGGATCGGGGAGCCGGAAGAGGTCGCTTCGGCGGTCGCGTTCCTGTGCTTGCCCGCGGCGAGCTATGTGACGGGGGAGTGCATCGCGGTGGATGGGGGGTTTCTGCGCTATGGGTTTTGAGACGATATGCGACGGAGCGGATCGAGGATGCCGCCGTCTTCGACTGACGCGCTGAAAGCTCTGCTTCCAATCGATATCGCCATCGCCCGCTGCGGGTTCCCGACTGGCCGCCCTTGACGAGGTGTACTTGATGATGTAAATAATTAAGTAATTTGTTAAGTAACGAAAAGATATGGATCGAGTTTTCCAAGCGCTGGCTTCGACTGCCCGACGCAAAATCCTCGCGTATCTGAACGAGGGCGAGCTCACAGCCGGGGAAATCGGTGCGCGATTCGCCTTCAGCAAGCCGGCATTGTCGGGGCACCTGCGGATTCTCGAGGAGGCGGGGCTGATCTCACGCGAGAAGCGCGGGCAGTTCGTCTATTTCCGATTGGTGCCTGATCGCATCGCCAATACGGTATTTGCGTGGGCGGCGGAGCTGTGCCCTGTCGCGGGACCGCTCAAGCGCGAGAGCCGCACGCGTGCGCGCGGCAAGGCGGGCTGAAGCGATGGGCGACGGCGGAAACAGCGCAACGTTGGTGGCTACCAAGGCTACACGTACATTTCCAAGTGCGCGTATCCGCTCCTATTCGGGCGGTCTTCCGATCGAGGTGGCGCTGATCGCGCAACTCGGTCATGGCGGCGGCGACCAGCTGATTGCGAGTGCGTTGGCACGTCAGTGCGAGCACGAGGAGTTCGTCGATGAGTGGGACGAGCCGTCTGCTCGACTCGGCGGCATCGATCTCGCAAACGGCGATGCTACTTCGCTGTATTCGTTTGCAGTCGGCGCGGACGGTCATCCGTTCCATCGCCACGCCGGACATCGCGTATTCACCGCCGTTTCCGGCAGTGCCGGCACGCAGCTGCGGTTCTCGACGGCGTCAGCGGAACAGATCGCGAACGATCCCCACCAATTCATCTCGGCGTTGCACTACGTCGACATTCCACCGGATTGTCTGTTCACCGTGCGCTTCGGAGGCGGCACGTGGCACCAGTTCGCACCGTTGCGAGCACGCTCCGGGCATCCCGCGATGTTCGCGCTGTCGTGCCACACGAATGAGCTCGGCGGCCATCTCGTACCCGAACTCCGGCAACGCGTGGAGAGCAACGCGGCGAGCATTCCGGCATTGACCGAGGTGCTCCCGCTGTCGATTCGCGCGCTGCTCGAAAATGCGACCTTCGACGCGACCCGCGTGCCGACGGTCGCGCTCTCGCTGGACGTGGCGCCGGCCTCGTACGCTGCCCGGTTGTGTGCATCGGTGCGCGGGACGCTCGGCCACTTGCGCGGGGCACTCGGCAAATGGCGGCGTCGGAGTGGATATCTGGCCGACAACGGCGGTGGTCGTCTCGTCCACGAACTCAGCGACCCTCCGCAATGGTCCCTGTTGCACGCGCAATGGACAGGAGCGTCGATTCTCGAAGACAGCTTCGAGCTGATAACTGAGGCTGGCGAACTCGAGGCAACATCCGCTGCTGCAGTGCTTGCTGCGATACTCGACGGATTCCTCGACAACCGCCCGCTTGGTGTATCGCGGCTGATGGCATTCCGCAATGTGCTCGTGAAACCGTGGGGGCTGCGAACTTCGCCACTCGGATGCCCAGTGTCTTCGCTGTTGTCTCGGTCTTCCGGAGAATGGTTCGACGACCGCTTCCCCGTACTGGCGCAGCGCGTCGATGGCAGGGGCATGTGTGCGGAAGTACTCCTTGGTGCGGACGACGTGCATCTTGCGTTCCGATCGGCCGTGGGCGTCGAATTGCTGGCGGACGGCCGCGCACGATGTACATTCGGTACGCGCGTGAGGGCGCGCAATCTGTTCGGTCGGGTCTACATGGCGGTCGTCGATCCCGTGCATCGCGCGTATGTCGCGCCGACGATGCTGCGGTTGGCAGTCGACCATGCGGTACGCAGAATTCGCGAATCCTCCGGCCGCCATAGATAGCCGAAAACGGCCAGTTCGACTCTCAGATCGGAGCTAGGATGGCGCCATGGACTTTCCAGCTCTCCCTAGTTCGCTGAACACGCACGTATGCGAACGCGCCCGCAAGACCCGCGACCCGCGCTTCGACGGGCTGTTCTTCACCGCCGTCACTTCCACCGGCATCTACTGTCGTCCGACGTGCCCGGCGCCGTCGCCGAAGCCGCAGAACATCCGCTACTACGACAGCGCGGCGGCGGCTGCGGCGGCCGGTTTCCGGCCGTGCCTGCGCTGCCGGCCGGAAGCGGCGCCGGGGTCGCCGCTGCATCGCGCGAAGAGCGAGCTCGTCGCCGGTGCGCTGCGCCTGATCGAGCAGGGCGCACTCGATGCAGGTTCGCTGCCGCAGCTGGCGGCGCGTGTCGGCGTCGGCGAGCGGCATCTGCGCCGCGTGTTCGCGGAGGAGCTGGGTGCGAGTCCGCTCGATGTCGCGGCAACGCGGCGCCTGCTGTTCGCCAAGCAACTGCTCGGCGAGACCGCGCTGCCGATGACGGCGATCGCGCAGGCGGCCGGCTACGCCAGCCTGCGCCGCTTCAACGCGGCTTTCGCGACCGCTTACGGAAAGCCGCCGCGCGCACTTCGCAAGATCCCTGTTGCTGCAACACCCAAGCGACGCAATGGTGCTTTTCCGAATCCCCAATCCCCAATCCCGAATCCCGGCTCCATCATCACCCTGCGCCTGCCGTACCGCGGGCCCTACGATTTCGCGCATCTGGCCGAGTTCTACGCGCGCCGCGCGATCCCCGGTGTGGAAGCGGTCGAGGCGGCCGAGTACCGGCGCACCTTCGTACTCGACGAGGTGCCGGGCTGGTTCTCGGTCGCGCCGATCGCGGGCGACTCGGCGCTCGCGCTGCGCGTGAATCATCCGAAGGCGAGCGCGCTCGGCACGCTCGCGGCGCGGGTCAAGCGCATGTTCGACGTCGATGCCGATCCGCGTGCGCTCGGCAGCGTCTTCCGTCGCAGCGAATTGCTCGCACCGTTGATCCGGCGCTGGCCGGGGCAGCGGTTGCCGGGCGCGTGGGACGGTTTCGAACTGGCGGTGCGGGCTGTACTCGGTCAGCAGGTCAGCGTCGCTGCGGCGCGTACGCTGGCGGCGCGCGTCGCGGCGACCTACGGCACGCCGTTCGAGCAAGGCGTGGCGGGCGGCCTTCATGCGCTGTTCCCGACGCCGCAGCGGCTGGTCGACGCAGAGCTTGAAACGCTAGGCATCATCCGGGCGCGCGCCGCGACGATTCGTGGGCTTGCGCGCGCCGTGCTCGACGGCCGCGTACAGTTCCGCGCCGAGCAGTCGCTCGCCGCGTTCGAGCGCGATCTCGTCGCGCTGCCCGGCATCGGTCCGTGGACCGCGCACTACATCGCGATGCGTGCGCTGGCGCAGCCGGATGCGTTTCCCGCGGCGGACTTGATCCTGCGGCGCGTGGCCGGTCAGGGTCGCACGCTGTCCACGCGCGAACTCGAAACCCTGAGCGAAGCCTGGCGGCCCTGGCGCGCGTACGCGGTCATGTTGCTCTGGCGCGCCAGTTAATTAGTGCGGCCACAGATGGCCGCTTGTGGATTCGCCGAGCACGCGGCGTAGCAAGCCGCGCTGCAGCGACCGAAGCAGCGATCACGGACGATTGCAGCAAGCCATTCAATAGTGCGGCCATGGATGGCCGCTTGTGGATTCGCCGAGCATGCGGCGTAGCAAGCCGCGCTGCGGCGACCGAAGCAGCGATCAAGGACGATCGCAGCAACCAATCCAAAAGTGCGGTCGTGGATGGTCGCTTTTGGATTACACGAGTACACAGCAAACGTCGGATGTGTTGCAAAAATCGAAGCAGCGATGATGGACGATAGAAAAGCCCGGGACACTATGATGGACTACGAATACTTCGACGCACCGATCGGCCGCCTGCTACTGGTCGGCGACGAGCACGGCCTGCGCCACCTCGATTTTCCGAATGCCGATCAGGACGAACGCATCGAAGCGGATTGGACGCGCAGCCGCCGCCACCTCGGCGATGTGATCGCGCAACTGGAAGCGTACTTCGCCGGCGACCTGCTCGAGTTCGATCTCGCGCTCGCTGCGCGGGGAACGCGTTTTCGCCAGACCGTATGGGACGAACTCGTGCGCATTCCGTACGCGCAGACGATCAGCTATGGCGAACTCGCGCGGCGCATCGGCCAGCCGGCGGCGAGCCGCGCGGTCGGCGCCGCGAACGGCGCGAACCCGCTGCCGATCATCGTGCCGTGCCATCGCGTGATCGGCAGCAGCGGCGCGTTGACCGGCTTCGGCGGTGGATTGCCGATCAAGCGCTGGCTGCTCGACCACGAGCGGCGTCACGCACCACGTGACGCATTCGCCTTGCAATGACGTATTGACGTCGTTGCGCGTGCGTGGCAGGTCGCGGATGAAACCGCAGGCGCGGGCGCCGTCGCTTATCCACAAAGCCTGTGGACAATGTTCGGGATAAGCATGTGGAGCAACACGCGCAGGCCGCGCCGGCATTGGCTTTGCGACGCTTTGCGAAAAAAATCGCCAACACGAATCGGCTCACGAAAACGGACGTTCGTCAACAGCCGTGCATGCGTTCGCGCAGCTCGTCGGCTTGCTTCTCGAGTGGCGCTTCGGCATCCATCGATACGCTGCGAATGCGCGCGAGCACGTCGTCGAGTTGACGTTGCAGATACGCGCAGGCTTCCTCGGGACCGGCGCGATGGCAGCGATCGTCGACCCAGACGTAGGCGCCCGCCGTCGCGGCCGCCGCTCGCGATACTTGCGGGCCACCGGGACCTGGGCGAGCCGGGCCGAAAGCCTGCGCATCTTCAAGCACGCCGAATGGCACGGCGGCGCCGCCGCCTTTGCCGGTCTGGCTGATGTAGCGCGTGCCGTCGTAGCGGCTGCACAGGAAGAAACTCGGTGGCGGCGCGCGCGGAGCGGGGGCGGCGATGTGTGCCGGTGCATTCGCCGTTGCCGGCGCTTCCGGCTCCGCGTTCTGCTCTTCTGCGGCGACGGGCGCAACGTAGGGATCGTTCGGCAGGGACAGGCGCTGTTGTTTCGCGGCGCCGCTGCACGGCTGATCCTGGAAACTGACCGAGCCGTCGGCGCGCGTGCACTTGTACGCGCTGGCTGCGCGCGCGGTCGCGCTCGAGAGCACGGCGAGCGCAGCGAATGCGATCGGAAGCAGCGGGATGCGGTGCGTTGCGCGGCGCATCCCGCGAGTCTACGCCGCGATCGTGCGGCGCGGCGACTTCACCAGGGCAGCGTCTGGCCGAGGTGGAAGTAGCCGCCGTTCGGGCCGTCCGCACCGATCAGCGCAAGTTCCACGCTGGTCTTGGCGCCTTGCGGGATGTCGATCTCGCCTTCGCCCTTGTTCATGTCGGTCTTCACGTAGCCAGGGTGGATCGTGTTGACCTTGATCGTGCTGCCGCGCAGTTCGTAGGCGAGCTGCACGGTCCACGCGTTCACGGCGCTCTTCGACACGTTGTACGCGGGCACCTTGAAGTCGTAGATCGGCGAGGCAGGGTCGGCATGCAGCGCGAGTGAGCCGAGGATGCTCGACACGTTGACGATGCGTCCCGCGTCCGACTTGCGCAGCAGCGGCAGGAACGCCTGCGTGACGGCAATGAGGCCGAACAGGTTCGTGTCGAACGTCGTGCGCCAAGTGTCGAGCGTCTGCTCCGACGGCTTCTTCTGGAAGTCGTCGACGAGGATGCCGGCGTTGTTGACGAGGATGTCGAGACGGCCGTGCTTGCGCTCGACCTCCTTGGCAGCGGCGGCGATGCTGGCGACGTCGGTCACGTCGATCGCGACGGCCTCGGCGGCAAGGCCTTCGCCTTGCAACACCTTCGCGGCTTGTTCGCCCTTGGCGAGCTCGCGTGCGCCGACGATGACCTGCACGCCTTGCTGCGCGAGCTGGCGTGCCGTTTCCAGGCCGATGCCGCGGGTGGCACCGGTGACGAGGGCGATTTTCTGGGTCATGGGAGTTCTCTCTTGAGACGGGTTTGGCGTGTCGTGGCGAGGGAGGCTCCGGGCCCCGACGTTCGCCGGGGCCTCGGAGTGGAGAGGATCAGTGGTGCGAAGCCGGAGCCAGCGCGGGCGCAGCGGTGTTCGCAGCGGCACGCTCTGCCCGGCGTGCGCGGCGGCCGCGCACGAGCAGGTAGAACACCGGCGTCAGCAGCAGGCCGAAGAACGTCACGCCGAGCATGCCGGAGAACACCGCCACGCCCATCGCGCGGCGCATCTCCGCACCGGCACCGGTCGAGGTGACCAGCGGCACGACACCCATCACGAACGCGAGCGAGGTCATCAGGATCGGGCGCAGGCGCAGGCGGCACGCGTCGAGCACGGCCTGCCACACCGACTCGCCGTGCGCTTCGCGATCGCGCGCGAACTCGACGATCAGGATCGCGTTCTTGCAGGCGAGGCCGACCAGCACGATCAGGCCGATCTGCGTGAAGATGTTGTTGTCGCCGCCGGTGATGAGCACGCCCATGATCGCGCAGAGCAGGCACATCGGTACGATCAGCACGACCACCAGCGGCAGCGACAGGCTCTCGTACTGCGCGGCGAGCACCAGGAACACCAGCAGCACGACCAGCGGGAAGATGTAGAACATCGTGTTGCCGGCGAGGATCTGCTGATAGGTCAGGTCGGTCCATTCGTAGGTCATGCCGTTCGGCAATTCCTGCGCGAGCACTTCCTCCATCGCCGTCTGCGCCTGGCCGGTGCTGTAGCCCGGCGCGGGCCCGGCGTTGATCTCGGCGGCGAGATAGCCGTTGTAGTGCGGCACGCGATCGGGACCGGAGATTTCCTTCGCGGTCACGAAGCTGGCGAGCGGGATCATCGTACCGGCCGCATTGCGCGTCTTCAGGCGGCCGATGTCCTCGGCGCTCATGCGGAAGCCCGGTTCGGCCTGCGCGTTGACCTGGTAGGTGCGGCCGAACAGGTTGAAGTCGTTGACGTAGAGCGCGCCGAGGTACATCTGCATCGTGTCGTAGATGTTCTGCAGCGGCACGCCGGCCGACTTCGCCTTCTCGCGGTCGACGTCGACATCGATTTGCGGAACGTTGACCTGGAAGCCGGAGAACGTGCCCGCGAGCTCGGGCCGCTTGCTCGCCTTCGCGATCACGTTCTGCAGCTGCTTGTACAGCTCGTCGGCGCCGAAGTTGCCGCGGTCCTCGATCTGCAGCTTGAAGCCGCCGATCGTGCCGAGGCCGTTCACCGGCGGCGGCGGGAAGATCGCGATGAACGCGTCCTGGATCTGCGAGAACTGCGCGTTCATCGACATCGCGATCGCGCCCGCCGAGCGCGACGCGTCGCGGCGCTCCTCGAAGGGTTTGAGCGGCGTGAACGCGATGCCCGAGTTCGGCGCATTCGTGAAGCCGTTGATCGACAGGCCCGGGAACGCAGGCACCGATTCCACGCCGGGCGTCTTCAGCGCGATGTCGGTCATGCGCTTGACGACGGCCTGCGTACGATCGAGCGTCGCCGCGTCCGGCAGCTGCGCGAAGCCGACGAGGTATTGCTTGTCCTGCGCGGGCACGAAGCCCGACGGCGTATGCGCGAATCCGTACAGCGTCACCGCGATCAGGCCGGCATAGATGAAGATCGCGATCGAGCTGCGTCCGAGGATGCGGCTGACCGTGCCGACGTAGCCGTTCGATGCGCGCGTGAAGAAGCGGTTGAACGGGCGGAAGAACCAGCCGAGCGCGCCGTTGAGCAAACGCGTGAACGCGTCCGGCGGCGCGTCGTGCGCCTTCAGCAGCACCGCCGACAGCGCCGGCGACAAAGTCAGCGAGTTGAACGCCGAGATGACCGTGCTGATCGCGATCGTCAGTGCGAACTGCTTGTAGAACTGGCCGGACAGGCCGCTGATGAATGCGGTCGGCACGAACACCGCGCACAGCACCAGCGCGGTCGCGATGATCGGACCGGTCACTTCCTTCATCGCCTGCACCGTGGCGGCCAGCGGCGCGAGTCCCTCCTCGATGTTGCGCTCGACGTTCTCGACGACGACGATCGCGTCGTCGACGACGATGCCGATCGCGAGCACCAGTCCGAACAGCGACAGCGTGTTGAGGCCGAAGCCGAACAAGTGCATCACGCCGAGCGTACCGATCAGCGACACGGGCACCGCGAGCAGCGGAATGATCGAGGCTCGCCAGGTCTGCAGGAACACGATCACGACGATGACGACCAGCGCGATCGCTTCGAGCAGCGTATGCAGCACCGCCTCGATCGAGCCGCGCACGAACACGGTCGGGTCGTAGGCGACGTTGTAGTCGACGCCTTCGGGGAAGGTCTTCTTGAGCTCGGCCATCTTCGCGCGCACCGCGTCGGAGATCGCGATCGCGTTGCTGCCGGGGCGCTGGAAGATCGGAATCGCGACCGCAGTCTTGTTGTCGAGCATCGCGCGCAACGCGTAGTTGTCCGAGCCGAGCTCGACGCGCGCGACGTCGCGCAGGCGCGTGATCTGACCCGACGTGCCGGTGCGGATGATGATGTTGGCGAAGTCTTCCTCGGTGACGAGGCGGCCCTTGGTGTTCACCGCGATCTGGAAGTTCGGCTTCGACGGATCGTTCGCCGGCGCCGCGGCGGAGCCCAGCTGGCCGGCGGCGACCTGCACGTTCTGCTCGCGGATCGCGTTGGCGATGTCGGTCGCGGTGAGACCGCGTGCGGCGACCTTGTCCGGATCCAGCCACACGCGCATCGAATAGTTGCCGCCGCCGAACTGCTGCACGTCGCCGACGCCGTCGAGGCGCGAGAGTTCGTCCTTGACGTGCAGCAACGCGAAGTTCGACAGGTAGTTCTGGTCGTAGCGGCCGTCGGGCGAGGTGATGAACACCGCCACCGTGATGTCCGGCGACGCCTTCGCGGTCGTGACGCCGATGCGCTGCACGTCCTGCGGCAGCTTCGGCGTCGCCTGCGCGACGCGGTTCTGCACGAGCACCTGCGCCTTGTCGACGTCGGTGCCGAGCTTGAACGTGACGGTCAGCGTCATCACGCCGTCGGAGGTCGACTGCGAGTACTGGTACAGCATGTCCTCGACGCCGGTGATCGCCTGCTCGAGCGGTCCGGCAACGGTGTCCGCGATGACCTTCGGATTCGCGCCCGGATAGCTCGTGCGCACGACGACCGTCGGCGGCACCACCTCGGGGTATTCCGAGATCGGCAGCGACGGGATCGAGATCAGGCCGGCCAGCAGGATCAAGGCCGACAGAACGCCGGCGAACACCGGTCGCGTGATGAAGAATTGCGAGAGATTCATGGTCGTGTGTCCCTTGGGACGTACGGAAGTCTTGATTGCTCGCCGTGCCGGCAGAGGCCGGCATCGGATGCCTTCGGCGCAGGGCGCCAGGCATCGCGTCCCGGCGTCAACCGGGACGGCGAGGCTGGAATGTCAGGAAAGACCGACGATTGGCGAGACCGTGTTCAGCGTTGCGAGCGCGTCGTCGCCGACGTGCGCGCCGCAGCGAGTGCCGGAGCCGGTGCCGGCTCCGCGCGCGGAGCGACCTGCGCCACGCCCTGGCGATTGGCGTCCATGTCGACCTTGGTCGGCTTCACCGCCATGCCCGGACGCACGTGCTGCAGGCCGTTGACGACGATCACGTCGCCCGCGGCGAGGCCCTGCTTGACCACGCGCAGGCCGTCGATCGATGCGCCGAGTTCGATGAAGCGGTTCTCGATCGTGTTGTCCGGCTTCAGCGCGAAGACGAACTTCTTGCCGAGGTCGGTGCCGACGGCGCGGTCATCGATCAGCACGGTGTCGCGGCTGTTGCCGCCGACCAGCTTGATGCGCGTGAACAGGCCCGGCGTGAAGCGGCCATCCGGGTTGTCGAACACGGCGCGCCCGCGGATCGTGCCGCTCTGCGGATCGACCTGGTTGTCGACGAAGTTGAGGCGGCCCTCGTGCGGGTAGCCCTGCTCGTCGATCAGGCCCATGAAGACGGGACTCACGCCGCCTTGGGCTTGCGCGTCGGTGGCGGCCGCATGCGCGAAGCGCAGGTAGGTCTGCTCGTCGGCGTCGAAATAGGCGTAGACCGGATCGTCCGAAACGACCGTGGTCAGCACGCTGGTGATCGAAACGAGGTTGCCCGGCGTGATCAGCTTGCGCGAGACGCGGCCGTCGATCGGCGCACGCACCTCGGTGAACTCGAGGTTCAAGCGCGCGGTTTCGAGCGCGGCCTGCGCCGAGCCGATGTCGTCGGCACTCGTGCTCGCCGCCGTCACGAGCTGGTCGTAGTCCTGCTGCGAGATCATATGCTTGGCGACCAGGCTCTTGCCGCGATCCTGGTTCGAAGCGGCCAGCGTGGACGACGAGCGCGCATGCTTGAGCGCGGCGTTCAGGCGATCGACCTCGGCCTGGAACGGACGCGGGTCGATGCGGAACAGCAGCTGGCCTTTCTTCACGCGCGCGCCTTCGGTGAACGGCGCGGTGTCGATCACGCCGCTGACGCGCGGCTGGATCTGCACGCTGTCGACCGCTTCGAGACGGCCGCTGAATTCTTCCCAGTCGCGCAGCGGCTTGGCGATGACGGTCGCCACCGAGACCTCCGGGGGCGGCGGCGCGGCCGGGGCGCCGGCATTGGCTGCCGAGCGCGTGCAGCCCGAAAGCACCCAGGCGATGGCAAACAGAAGGCTCAAGGTGAAAATGCGCATGGCGGATTTCCTGTCGTTTCGATCCGGAATGACCCCTTGGCAACGCGGCAACCTGTACAGTCGCTGGCTTCACGCTGCGCTGCGGCTTGACTTCAAACCGCTGCGACTCGAAACTGCGTGTGTTACCGGTCAGTAACGTGTACTGTAGTGACCGGTCAGTAACATGTCAAGAGGAGTTCCAGCCATGGGCGCCAAAGTGGCCGCCACCGGCGTCAAGGACGCCAGCCAGGACAAGCCGCGCGTTCGCGATCGCATCTTCGATACCGCCTGCGACCTGTTCTACAAGCACGGCATACGTGCCGTCGGCGTCGACGCGATCGCCAACGAAGCCGGCACGAACAAGATGAGCTTCTATCGCAGCTTTCCGTCGAAAGACGAGCTCGTCGCGGAATACCTGCGCGACCAGGAGAGCGAGTACTGGGCCTGGTGGGACGATTCCATCGCCGCCTTCGAAGGCGATCCTCGGCGCCAGATCGAGGCGCTGTTCGATGCGTTCCTCGAAATGAACTGCAGCAAGAAGAAGGTCGCCGACGTCGGCTGCAAGTCCAGCCGCGGCTGCCCGCTCGGCAATGCGGCTGTGGAGATCGCCGACGACAACGAGACGCTCGGCGACATCGTGCACGACTACAAGTCGAAGATCCGCCAGCGCCTGCGCCAGCTCGCGCGGGCGGCCGGGGCGAGGGACGCCGACGCGCTCGGCGACTCGCTGATGCTGCTGATGGAAGGCGGCTACTACACGCGCCTGACCTTCGCGAACAACACCGGCCCGGTCGCGGCGGTCGCGCGCGCCGCGCGCATCCTGATCGACGCCCACCTCGCCTGAACGGCGGGTCGAGGCACCTCTCAGCGCGGCCGAGGCCGCGCTGAGCACACATTTACATCCTTCGAATGAGAAATACGACACAATACCGGGCGGTTTGTGTCAAAAGATGGCGCGCAACTTGCTCCGAATACGAAGGGCTTCGGATTGCATCGCGTGAAACTTCGTTTTCTCTCGAACGTCGCTGGGCTGCGAGTCTTCGCGTCGATCCTGCTGTGCGCGGTGGCGGGCGCGTCTGCGCAATCGCCGTCCCTGATTCTCGAACGCCTCGATCGCGGCGATGCCGACGTTCCGGTCGAACAGATCGTCTCCGGCACCTTCGACCGCAGCTTCGTCGCCGGCCCCTACGCCGCGATCGTGCCGGCCGCCGATCACGACGTGTGGTATCGCCTGCGCCTCGCTGCCGACTGGGATTCGCCGCACCCGCCGGTGCTTTCGATCCAGGATCCGCAGGGCCTTGCCGTCACGGCGTACGCGCCGCCGGGGTACGCCGCCAATCGCTACAGCATGTACGACGCGAGCGCGCAGACGGGCTTTTCGCGCCATGCGCTGGTGCTGCTGTTGCCGTCCGGACTCAAGACGACGGCACCGATCTATCTGCGCGTGGGGCCGGAAAAAGCGGTCCCGCGCAGCATCCAGATCAGCAACGTCCTCGATGCGCGCGTCGCGGACCTGGTGCGCGCGCGGCTCGATATCCTGTTTCCGGCGATCCAGCTGGCGACGGTGCTGGTCATGCTGTGCTTCTTCGTCGCGCTGCGCGAACGCATGTACATCTACTTCGTCGGCCACGTGTTCTTCTGCGTCGTCTACGAGCTTTACAGCTTCGGCATCGGCTACGAGTTCTGGCCGCTGAACCTGCTCGCGCCGTTGCACGTGCGGCCGCTCTGGTTCGCGGCAGCGCTCGCATCGATTCTGTTGATCGAATTCTCCAGCCGCTTCCTCGAACTCAAGCGCATCGCGCCACGCCTGGATCGCGTGCTCGCGGCGTTCCGCTGGCCGTTTGCGCTGCTGGCGCTGTGCGCGGCCGTCCCGCCGCTGTCGACCGGCTGGTGGGTCGAGGATGCACTGTCGCTCTCGGTGCTGGCCGCCGCGCCGCTGCTGATCGTCGCCGGTGTGCTCGCCTGGCAGCACGGCGGCCGCCGTGGCGGATTCTATTTGTGCGCATGGATTCCCGGCCTGCTGTTCGTGATGCTGCGCGTGCTGCAGCTGACCCTGCTGTGGCCGCTGCCGGTATGGCTGGAGTTCGCGGTGCCGGCCGGCTTCGCCTACGCGAGCCTCGTGCTCGCGTTCGGCCTGGCCGACCACACCTTGTCGATTCGCCACGAGCGCGACGTCGCCCATCGACTGGCGGAACATGACGTGTTGACCGGCGTGCTGAATCGCCGCGCGATCCTCGCGCGGCTTCGCGCCGCTTTCCTGCAGGCGCGCGAGAGCGGCGAACCGCTGGCGCTGCTGTTCCTCGATCTCGACCACTTCAAGCGCGTCAACGACAGCTACGGCCATCGCGCGGGCGACCAGTGCCTGCGCGCGATCATCGGGCCGATCGCGAGCGAGCTGCGCCAAGGCGACGCGCTCGGCCGCTACGGCGGCGAGGAGTTCCTGGTCGTGCTGCCCGGTGCCGGCGCAGCCAATGCCGAGGTCGTCGCCGAACGCATCCGCGATCACGTGCAGGAAACGCCGATGCTGGTTTCCGGCACGCGCATCGGCCTGACCTTGAGCGTCGGCATCGCCGCGCTCGACGACGAGGTGCTGACTCCGGACGACCTGATCGAGCGCGCCGACGCCGCGCTGTACCGCTCGAAATCGGCCGGGCGCAACGTGGTCAGCTTGCACGCGCCGGCCCTGCAGGAATCGACGGCGACCTGATCGATCGCGTGTTGCACTGGCGCCCGGCGACGGCCGCCCGCTGCGCTTGCACGGCGGCCGGATCGAATGATGTACTCGCCCCGCGGCCGCCCGCTCCAAGTTCTTCGTCGTGACGGCAGTGTCGGCACGACGGCTGCGGGGCTACCCCGCGGCGATACCTTCAACCGGCATCACATGGCATGAACCTCGCTGCGCTGCACGCAGGGCTGTTCATGCGAGGCAGGTCCGTTGGAGCGGCGCGGCCGTCTTCGAGCGAAGGAATGGATGCGTCCGGATGCGCCCCGATCGACCGCGTGATCTCGCCCGCCGCATCGCCTTCGTCATGCTCGACGGTGCCGGCGACGAAGCGTCGCTGCGCGATCGCATGATGCGGTCATTCAAGCCGCTGACGCCTTGGCTGGTCGAGATGGCGGTGGAGCTCCTGCGCTTCTCTCCGGCACCTCATCGGCCGGATGCGCTCGTCGAGCGAATCCTCGCGCACGTCGAGTTCGAGCAGGCCGCGAGCGCGCGCGTCGTTCCGCGCTGGGTGCGGGCGTCGCCCGTCGTGCTGCCGCTGGCTCCGCCACGCCTGCGCGCCATCGGCCTTCCGGTGATCGAATCGCCGCAGGCGCTCGCCGATTGGCTCGGCATCGGATACGGTCAGCTCGCCTGGCTGGCCGATCCGTGGTCGCAGGAGGCGCTCCGCGGCGAAGGCCCGCTGCGCCACTATCGCTATCGCTGGCGTTCGCGCGAGTACGGCCCCGATCGCCTGATCGAGATGCCGAAGCGGCAGCTGCGCACGATCCAGCGCCGCCTCTATGCCGAGGTGCTCGCACATGTGCCGCTGCACGCCGCGGCGCATGGGTTCGTGCGTACGCGCTCGCCGCTGACGCACGCGCGCCTGCATGCCGGCCGCGACCGGGTGCTGCGGATGGATCTGGCACAGTTCTTCGTCAACATCGGCGCCGTGCGCGTGCGTGGCCTTTTCCGCCTGCTCGGCTATCCGAAGGCGGTCGCCGGCCTGCTCGCCGGCCTTTGCACGAACAGCGTCCCCGCCGACATCTGCGCGACGGCGCCGCACGGGCCGTTGGGCTGGGACGACCGCGCGCGCCTGCGCCAGGCTCACCTTCCGCAAGGGGCGCCGAGTTCGCCGGCACTCGCCAACATTCTCGCTTGGCGGCTGGATACGCGCCTGGCGGCGTGGGCGGCGGTGCGCGGGCTGACCTACAGCCGCTACGCCGACGACCTGACGTTCTCCGCCGACGGCGTGACGCACGCCCAGATGCTGCGCCATGCGCAGCGCATCGGCGCCATCGTTGCCGATTGCGGTTTCTACGTGAATCCGCGCAAGACCTGCTGTTTCGGCCAGCAGCACGCGCAGCGCGTGACGGGTCTGGTCGTCAATCGCCATCCGAACGTCGCGCGCGCCGAGTTCGATCGCCTCAAGGCCATCCTCACACGTTGCGTGCGCCTCGGTCCGCTCGGCGAGAATCGCGAGCACCGCGCCGACTTCCGCGCATGGTTGCGTGGCCGCGTCGCCTGGTGCGCCAGCGTGAATCCGGCGCGCGCGGCCAAGCTCGAACGCCTGTACGCGCAGATCGCCTGGGAGTGATCCGCCCGGTGCTCAGCGTGCGCGCTGCACGCCGGGCAGCTGCGCAATTCTCGCGTACTCGCCGTGGGCAAAGCGCGCCGGCTCGGCCAGCCAGTCCTCGATCATCGGCGTCGCATCGTTGCCCCAGAACAACGTGTCGCCGATCTGCAGCGTCGGCACGCCGAACACGCCGGCGGCGATCGCGGCTTCGGTATTCGCCCGCAACTGCGACTTCACCGCGTCGCCGGCGAGTGCGCTGGCCGCATCACGCACACCGAGCGCCCGCGCCACCTCGTCCAGTTCCTCGACGCCGGCGCCGCTGCGCCCATCGCGCCACAAGTGATCGAAGATCGCCGTCGTCGCCGTCCAGTCGCTGCCGGCGGCGATGCACAGCCGCAGTGCGGCGAGCGAATTGAATGGATGCACCGGCGGGAAGCGCAAGGTCGTGCCCGCGCGCTCTGCAGACCATTGCACAAAGCGATAAGTGAACTCGCGCTTGCCCGGAATCTCGGCGGGACCGAGCTGGCCGTGGTGCTTGAGGACGGCGCCGAACACGATCGGTCTGGGCTCGATGTCCAGACGTCCGCGCAGCGCGAGGATCGTCGGAAGCTGCAGATAGGCGAACGGCGAAATGAAGTCGAAATGCCAAAGGGCGGCCATGCGTGTCGATCGCGGGCGAACGGACTGCCAGCATAGCGCCGCCCGCGTACCCCGGTTCCGAGGGGCGGCCCTTCCTGCCGCGATACAGCCTATGGGCTGCAATGGCGTGACGCATTTACATCGAAACCGTGACCCACGTCTCAGCGCGGAGCTAATATGGGTCTTCGGAGGGCAAGTCGATGGGATGGTTTCGCCGCCTGCACGTTATCGTCGCTGCGGGGCTGATCGCGTTGGCATCGGCCGGCGCGCGCGCCGGCGCGGGCGCGCCCATGGCCGAGATCGCAGTGCTCGGCGACGCCGCCGCAGCGGTCACCGTCCAGGCCTTGCTCGGCGGCGAACACGCGCAGGACTTCCGGCCCGCGCCGCAGGCGCTGCTGCGCGCCGCGAACGATCGCCCGACGTGGTACCGGCTGCGGCTCCCTGCCGATTGGAATGCGGCGAGCTCACCTTTGCTGACGATCTCCGGCGACGTGCGCGCACGCCTCGTCGCCTATCTGCCTCCCGACTACGCCGCCCGCGAGGCGAGTCCGTATGCGGCCGATCTCGATCCGCGCTACTCGCGCCATGCGCTGGTGTTCGAACTGCCGCGCGACCTGCGCGCCGACCAGCCGATCTATCTCGAACTCGGTGCGCCGGGGCAGACCCAGCCGATGCGCGCGCGCATCGTCGAGCAGAGCCGCTACCAGGTCGAGGACCTGCACCACGTACGCCTCAGCGTCTTCTTCGCCAGCGTGCAGATGGCGATGCTGCTGGTCATCGCCTGCTTCTGGCTGGTGCTGCGCGATCGCGTCTTCGTCTACTTCCTCGTGTACGTCACGGCGCAGCTCGCCTATCAGATGTCGGTCACCGGCGAGCTGTACGCGTTGCCGGGCGCCGCATGGCTGGCTCCGCTCGGGTTCCATCCGGGCCAGTTCGCGGCGATCGTTTCGGCCGGGATGTCCATCAGCTTCATCATCGAGTTCGCCGGCCTTTCGCGCTACGTTCCGCGGCTGACGCGCCTGCTGTCGGCCCTGCGCTGGCCGTACTTGTTCCTGGCGGTCGCGCTGTGGCTTCCGTTCCTGCAGCCGGATCGATGGCTGCCCAACGTCGTCAATGCGCTGCTGGTGCTGAGTACCACGGTCGCGCTCTACGCAGGCTGGCGAGCCTGGGGCTATCGCAGCCGGCAGGCCGGATTCTTCCTGGTTTCGTGGCTGCCGCTGCTCAGCCTGACGGTCCTGCGCGTCGCCCAACTGCTGTTCGGCCTGCCGCTGCCGGCATGGCTCGAGTACGGATTTCCGGCCAGCATGGCTTACGCTGCCGTCGTCATCGCGGTGGGCCTTGCCGACCGCACGCTGCAGGCGCGGCGCGAGCGCGATGTCGCGCATCGTCTGGCCCAGTTCGATCCGTTGACCGGCGTGTTGAACCGCCGCGCGATCCTGGCTCGCCTGCAGGTCGCCTGTGTCGACGCGCGGCAGGCGCAAAAGCCGCTCGCGGCGCTGTTTCTCGATCTCGATCACTTCAAGCGCATCAACGACGGCCATGGCCATGCCGCGGGCGACACGGTGCTCGCCGCCTTCGCGGCGGCGATGCAGGACGAATTGCGCGAGTCGGACCGGCTCGGCCGCTATGGCGGCGAAGAGTTCCTGATCGTGCTGCCCGACGCCAACGAGCTGCTCGCGCGTTCGATCGGCGAGCGCATCCGCGCGCGCACGGCGGCGTTGCGTGTGCCCGTCGGCGAGGAGGAACTGCGCCTGACGGTCAGCATCGGCATCGCCCTGCTCGACGACGCCTCGGCGAGCGCCGAGTCGTTGATCGAGCACGCGGACATGGCGCTGTATCGAGCGAAAGCGCAGGGACGCAATCGTGTGACGCAGTACCAGCCCGGGGAAATCGGCGAGTCGACCGTGTTGCCGCGCCAGGCCTGAAGCACCGACGCGGGAGGGGCGAGGCGGTGCGGGATTTTGCCTCCCGGCAATCCAGCGTTTTGGCTATGCGTTCCGAGGCGGCAGCAGTCGACGGCCGAGGTCTTCGATTTCGGCCGCCGCCAGTCTGGGAGCGTGAGCGGGCAGCCCGAGCATGCGGTTGGTCACGAGCTGCATCCACAGATCGTGACGCATATCGAAGTAGGTCCAACCGAACAGCCACCATTGACGCGCTTCTTCCGACGGCGCGCTATCGCGATTCACGCATTCGACGAGTTCCGGTAGGCGCTGCGCGAGCACGAGGCAACGATCCCAGTCGATCGGAAGCCGCATCAACTCGATGAGCAGCTCGGCCAGCGCAAGAAAGGCAAGATCTTCCGGGCTGCTCACCGCTTGCTGCAGCCAGCGCAGCAGTTCCGCTGCAGCCGGGCGAAGAATCGGATCGAGCTGGGCGATGCTGTCCAGCCACGCCGCAAGGGTCTGGTTGAAGCCGCCGTCGTCGGCGTTTGCTTGAATGGATTGCGGATGACGAAGCATCAGCGCAGTGCAGCAGAATGCGCGCATCCAATGGCCGCGCTCGCCTTCGCCTCCGGGGCGCCATCCAGCGACTTCGGGGCGGCTCCATCGGACGAGTTCCAGGACTTCATCGTTCCACCCGCCGCGAGCCCAATCCGGGGCAGGCAGCTCGTGGAGATCGCGCAGCCCTCGCAACCCTGCCAGATAGATATCTGATTGCATGCCGTAATCGGCTTCGGCGATTTCGCGCAGCATCGAATCGTCGATGCGATCGGCGATGAGCGCGAGCAGCCGCTTTTCCGGCGCAATCACGTTGCGCTTCGAGTATCTCCCCGCACTCATCCGCTGGTCCCTGCGCGTCAATGCAGCGTCTTGAACACCTGCGCATCGAACGCATCGACGGCGATGACTTCGTCGCGCGCTTCACGCGCTTCGTTGAGCAGGTCGTACTCGTCGCCGCTGATCACGCCGGCGGTGACGCCGAGTTCGTCGAGCATGTAGCCGGGCGCGCGATCGAGGCGGCCGGCGCGCACCGCGTCGCGCAGCTTGGTCTCGATCGGCAGCGCGAGCACGGCCTTTTCGAGCGCGGTTTCGAGCGCGCCGAGGCCGGGTTCGTCGGCAGGCGGGATGAAGACGTCCGCGGTGAGGCTGCGGCGGGCTTCGCGGTCTTCGAGGATGTCGCGCGCGACCTCGCTGCCGAGCCGGTCGGACGGCGGGCGGAAGCGCGCGCCGAGCGGAAAGATCGCCAGCTTCAGCAGCACGGCCGCCCAGCGCACGGGCAGGTTGTCGAGCACGCCGAGCAGGGCATCCTGGATGCGGTACAGGCACAGCTCGACCGACCAGCGCGCCAGCGCATAGTTCGGCCGCGTCTTCGGTTCGTCGTGGTAGCGCTTCAGCGCGGCGCTCGCCAGATACAGGTAGGCGAGCGCGTCGGCAAGGCGGCCGGACAGTTTCTCGCGCCGCTTCAGCGAACCGCCGAGCGTGCCCATCGCGGTGTCGGAGACGATCGTGAATGCCGCCGAGAAGCGCGACAAGTGCTGGTAGTAGCGCGCGGTGTCGGCCACGTGCGGCACGCCGGCCAGGCGCGAGCCCGACAGCGCGAGCAGCTTGGTGCGGATCGCGCGCGTCACGAACAGGTTCACGTGACCGAAGATCGCGCGGTCGAACGCGCCGAGATCGTTCTTCGCGACCGCATCGATTTCCTTCTGCACGAACGGATGGCAGCGGATCGCGCCCTGGCCGTACACGATCATCGTGCGCGTCAGGATATTCGCGCCCTCGACCGTGATGCCGATCGGCACCGCATCCCACGCGCGTGCGAGCGCGTTGCGCGGGCCGCGCTGGATCGCCGAGCCGGCGCGGATGTCCATCGCGTCGCCGACGACTTGGCGCATCGTGTCGGTCAGGTACGCCTTGGCGATGTTGCCGATCACGGCGGGTTTTTCGCCGGCATCGAGCGCGCCGCACGTCAGCGTACGCGTTGCGGTCATCAGGTAGGTGAGGCCGGCGATGCGCGCGAGCGGCTCCTCGATGCCTTCGAAACGGCCGATCGGCGTGTCGAACTGTTCGCGCACGGTCGCGTACGCGCCGCAGATGCGCGTGGCGAGCTGGGCCGCGCCGATCGACAGCGCCGGCAGCGAGATCGAGCGACCGGCCGCGAGCGATTCCATCAGCATGCGCCAGCCGTGGCCGATCTGTTCGCGCCCGCCGATGATCGCTTCGTCGAGCGGCACGAAGACATCGCGGCCGACGATCGGGCCGTTCTGGAACGGCACGCCCATCGGGTCGTGGCGCAGGCCGATCTCGACGCCCGGCGTGTCGCGCGCAATCAGCGCGCAGGTGATGCCGCGATCTTCCTTGTCGCCGATCAGCTTGTTGGGGTCCTTGAGGCGGAACGCGAGGCCGATCAGGCTCGCGACCGGCGCCAGTGTGATGTAGCGCTTCTTCCAGTTGAGGCGCAGGCCGAGCACTTCCTGGCCGTCGACGATGCGCATTTCGACGATGCCTTCCGATTGCGTCGCCGCGGCGTCGGAGCCCGCCTCGGGGCCCGTCAGCGCGAAGCAGGGAATTTCCTCGCCGCGCGCCAGGCGCGCCAGATAGCGCTGCTTCTGCGCGTCGGTGCCGTAGTGCAGCAGCAGTTCGCCGGGACCCAGCGAGTTCGGCACCATCACGGTGACGGCGGCGGTGACCGAGCGGCTGGCGATGCGCGTGACGACGCGCGAGTGGGCGAGCGCGGAGAATCCCAGGCCCCCGTGTTCCTTCGGCAGAATCATGCCGAGGAAACGCTGCTGCTTGATGAAGTCCCAGATCGGCGCCGGCAGGTCGCGCTGCTGATAGATGTCCCAGTCGCTGATGCGGCGGCAGAGTTCCTCGGTGGGGCCGTCGAGGAAGGCTTGCTCTTCGTCGCTGAGCGGACGCGGTTGGAAGTCGAGCAGCTTCTGCCAGTCGGGCATGCCGGCGAACAGGTCGCCGTCCCACCAGACCGTGCCCGCTTCGAGCGCGATGCGCTCGGTGTCGCCGAGGCGCGGCAGCACCTTGGCGAAACGCGGCATCACCCAGCGCGAGACGAGCGAGCGGCGCAGCGGCGGCAGTCCGAACACGAGCGCGAGCACGACGAGCACGATCACGCAGGTTCCGAAGAGCAGCGGCGACGCGACGCCGGCCAGCCGCCAGCCGAGCAGCCAGACGCCCGCTGCGGCGATCCACGCCAGAAAACCGAGCCCGCGGAAGGCGAGTCCCAGGAACACCAGCAGGGCGAGAACGAAGGTCAGCAGCATGCGCGTTCCTGTCGTGGGCTTGGAATCGCGCGATTATGCCTCGCGCCGCGTGTTCGCCGGCTGAATTTACGCCGCGATCCGACAGCCATGCACCTGCCTATAATCGCGGCAGGCGAAGGAGGATCGATGAAGGACAAACACGACATCGTCGCGAACTGGTTGCCGCGCTACACCGGCACGCCGTTGGACGCGTTCGGCGAGCATGTGCTGCTGACGAACTTCGGCCACTACGTGGAGCTGTTCGCCGAATGGCACGGCGTTCCGGTGCTCGGGCGCGACAAGCCGATGCCGAACGCGACCGCGGACGGCATCACGATGATCAATTTCGGCATGGGCAGTCCGAACGCGGCGACCGTGATGGACCTGCTCGGCGCGATCGCGCCGAAGGCCGCGCTGTTTCTCGGCAAGTGCGGCGGCCTCAAGAAGAAAAACCAGCTCGGCGACCTCGTACTGCCAATCGCGGCGATCCGCGGCGAAGGCACCTCGAACGACTACCTGCTGCCCGAAGTGCCGGCCCTGCCGGCGTTCCAGCTGCAGCGCGCCGTGTCGACGATGATCCGCGACCTCGGCCACGACTACTGGACCGGCACCGTCTACACGACGAACCGGCGTGTCTGGGAACACGACGTCGCCTTCAAGGAGTACCTGCGCAAGACGCGCAGCATGGCGATCGACATGGAGACCGCGACGATCTTCTCGGCCGGCTTCGCCAATCACATTCCATCCGGCGCGCTGCTGCTGGTGTCGGATCAGCCGATGATCCCGGAGGGCGTCAAGACCGAACTCAGCGACAAGCTGATCACGGCGAACTTCGTCGAGGCCCACATCAAGATCGGCATCGAAGCGCTCAAGCTCGTGCGCCGCAACGGACGTAGCGTGAAGCATCTGCGCTTCGAGGACGGCGTGGACGCGGAATGACCGCGTGCTGAGAAAGAGCGTTCGATCCGAGAAGGGGAACTGCGATGCATCGGCTTTGTGTACTCAGTCTTGCGATCACGATCAGCACGGCGCAGGCTGCTTCGCCCGACGACGTAGGCATGGCCTTGCGAATCGAAAGCACGACCGATCCGCAGTTCCGTATCGGTACGCAGGCCGTGCTCGCATTCGACATCGTTCGATACGGACCGCTGCAGAGCGGCGACTACGCGATTTCAGCGGATGAATCGACCTATCTCGGTGGGCGCCGAATCCTGCTCTCGCCCGTTCCCGATGCGGCGTGCGATCTGATCGATGTCATGGATATCACCACGCCGCCCATCATGGCGTACACGTTGCAAGGGCACAGCTTCTCGATCGGACAATTCGTGACGTGCCGTGTTCGCCTAGTGGTCGTCGACACGCCGGTCGACCACGCCTTCCGGTTCCATCTGTTCGGCACCCAAGACGGTGGTTCCGATCCGGACCCCGCGAACAACGAGATCGTGTTGCCGATCGGGAACGGAGCGTCGCCCCGTTCCGTCCCGGCTCTCTCGCTCGGCGCGGCGAGCGCGTTATCGATGGCGCTCGCGATCGCAGCGCGCCTCGCTCGCCGGGTACGCCAGCGGCCGGTACCCTGCCGGAGATCGTCGCCCCCTCAGTAACGCGGAATCGACGAATCGATCTCGCGCGACCAGGCGTCGATGCCGCCTTCGACGTTCCACAGGTTGGTGAAGCCGTGCTCGCGGAAATGCTCGGCCGCGTTGCGGCTGGAGATGCCGTGGTGGCAGATGAAGGCGAGCGCGGTGTCCTTCGGCAGCGAGGTCAGGCGTGCGTGCGTGTCCGGGGTCAGCACGTCGGCGCCGGCGAGCGAGGCGATGCCGCGCTCGTGCTCGGGACGCACGTCGATCAGCAGGATGTCGCCGGCGGCCAGACGCTGCTGCAGCGCGTGCACGTCGAGCGACTTCAGCACTTGCGGCGCCGCGGGCAGGTGGATCGCGAGGCCTTCGCCATGCGGCGTGCGCGTCCAGTCGATCTGTGCGCCGCGTGCGCGCTGCGCGCTGGCGACGTCGAAATGCACTTCGAGGCCGTTCGAAACGGCGACGATGTCATTCGCGCCGGCTTCGCGCAATTGGAACTGCGGCTGGAAACGGCCGTCGACGACGAGGAACAGCTTCATCTCGCCGGCGTCGGCCAGCGCGTTGCGGATCGCCGCCACGGCGGCGTCGGAGACCGTGATCGCCGGCGGGGTCCGGTCCGGTTCGGCCACGCCGAGCGCACGGTGCAATTCGCCCGAATCGAACATCGACTGCACGATGTCGGCGCCGCCGACCAGCTCGCCATCGACATACAGCTGCGGAATCGTCGGCCACTGGCCGAATTCCTTGATGCCGGCGCGGATTTCCTCGTCGGCGAGCACGTCGACCGTGGCGTAGTCGTCGAGAAGGGCGTTCAGCCGGTCCGTCGCCGCGGCCGAAAAGCCGCATTGCGGGGCGTTGCGGCTGCCCTTCATGAACAGAACGACGCGGTGGCTGGCGAGCAGCGATTCGATGCGGGCGCGCGTGGCGGGGGCGAGCGACATGGGCGATTCCATAGGTGGGGAGGGCGATGATACGCCGCAGCCGGGACGGCCGCGTTTGGTCGCTGGGGACTTATGGGCAATAATCGCCGGTGCAAGGGGAAGTCCAAGTCGGCTCCAGGGGAGTTTCAACATGGTTCGTCGCAAGCTGCTGCCGATCGCGGTCGGCCTCGCTCTGTCGTCCACGGCGTTCGCGCAATCGGCGTCCGTGTCGCCGCCGCCACCGGTAGACAGCACGATTCCGATCACCTACGTCGGCTCGAACGCGCGCGTTTCGCTCGGCGTCGACGACCACGGCGACGTGCTCGGCGAGGTGCTCGGCATTCTGGGCAAGACCGACGAGCACGCCTGGCTGGCTGAACTCTGGCTCGGCCAGGGCGGCGCCGGCGGCGTCCAGATCGACTACCACTGGCTGCACGGCAGCGCCGCCGACGCGATCGAAAAGCCCGACAGCGTCAGCGTGTTGAAGGCGTTCGGCGCGTTCGACCAGAACCAGTGGAAGGACCGCAAGGTCTCGGTCGGCTTCGGCTGGGAGAAGAACGATTTCTCGGTCGACGGCTACCTGATGCATGCGACCTCGGGTTCGCGCTTCGTCAACCAGATCAACACCAGCGTCGTCACGCAGATCAACGGCAGCGACAGCGGCGGCGATTTCACGCAGACGCAGACGATCGACACGCTGACGCAGTATTTCGAGCACCCGTACGACAACGGCGTCGGCGTGCGCTTCGGCAAGTATTTCGACGATCCGCTGCTGCGCCTGCGCGGCGGCCTCGATTACGAGAAGGGCAAGTACAGTTCCGATCAGGTCACCCTGTCGCTGGGTCTCGACAAGTATTTCGCGAACAGTGGCTTCAGCGTGTCCCTGCTCGGCGAAGCGCTGCGCAAGAGCGGCGATTTCGAGACCGGCGACCGCAACGATACGCGCGCGTGGCTGCTGCTGCGCTACGACATCGGCCAGAACTACCGCGCGCGCGAGCCGTACAAGATGGTCGAGCACGAGCGCGCGGTCGTCGCCGATCCGCCGATTCCGGCCGAGCCGCAGGTCGTGCGCAACGAGGTCAAGCTCGACGGCGACGCGTTCTTCAATTTCGATCATGCCGAACTGCGACCCGATGCGATCGCTGCGCTGGACGAGCTGATTGCGAAGCTGAAATCGTCGAGCCGCGTCAGCCGAGTCAGCGTCGTCGGCCACACCGACTCGGTCGGCTCGGTGGCTTACAACCAGAAGCTGTCGGAGCGGCGCGCGGAGAGTGCGAAGCGCTATCTCGTCGCGCACGGCATCCCGGCCGATCAGATCGATACGCGCGGCGAAGGCAAGCTGCATCCGAGCTATCCCAACGACACCGCGGCGAACCGGCAGAAGAATCGCCGCGTCGATGTCGAGTTCCTGACGATCGAGGAAACCACGATCGCGCCGACGCCGGTCGAGCCGTCGAAGAAGAGCGTGATGGAGTGGGTCAAGGAGCCGGTCAAGGCGCCGCCCGCGTGGATCGATCGCGCGTTGCGCGATCCGGCCGAGCACAAGCGCACGGTCGACGTCTACAAGTTCGCCAAGTCGACCAGCACGACCACGCTCGGCCCGAAGCAGTACGCCAATCATCCGCCGGTCGCCCACGACGACAGCGCCACGGTCGCCGAGAATTCGGTCGACAACGCGATCGCGGTGCTCGCCAACGACAGCGATCCGGACGGCGACGCGCTCAGCGTGACCGCGGTGTCGATGCCGTCGCACGGCACCGCCGCGGCGGCCGCGGGCGGCGTCACCTACACGCCGGCACCGGGTTACCTCGGCCCCGACAGCTTCACCTACACGATCAGCGACGGCAAAGGCGGCACGGCCAGCGCGACCGTCAACATCACGGTCAGCACGCCGAACCATCCGCCGATCGCCGGACCCTTGTCGGTGGAGGTGCAGAAGGGCAGTTCGATCGACATCCCCGTGCTGCAGGCCGCTTCCGACCCGGACGGCGATCCGTTGACGGTGATCGCGGTCGAGCACACCGGGCCGATTTCGATCAACACGGTGTCGATCAACTCGGACGGCACCGTGCACTACCAGTCCAACCACGGCCAGTTCGGCGCGGACTCGTTCCAGTACACGGTGTCGGACGGTCACGGCGGCACGGCGACCGGGACGGTTTCCGTGTTCGTCCACGAAAACCTGCACTTCTGATCCGCCGGGCGGCGCCGCTCGGCGGCGCCTCAGGCAGCGGCCGGCAGTGCCTCGGGCAGGCCGGGCTCGAAGCGGCGCAGCGCCAGCGAACGGCGTTGCTCGCTCCAGTGCAGCAGTTCGAGCGCGCCATCGTGGTGCTCGACCAGGGTCGTGCAATGTTCGACCCAGTCGCCGTCGTTGATGTAGAGCACGCCGTCGTGGTCGGCGATGCGGCCGTAGTGGATATGGCCGCAGATGTGACCGTCGAAACCGTCGGCGCGCGCGCCGTCGGCGACGCGCGCTTCGAAGTCCTCGATGAACTGGCGCGCGCGTCCGATGCGCTCCTTGATCCAGATCGACAGCGGCAGGTAGCGCACGCCGAAGCGGCGCAGCAGGGCGTTGCAGCGCCGGCTCATCGAGCAGATGAAGCCTTGCAGGACGTCGCCGAGCTTGAGCAGCCACGGCGGCGCCGCGTGCGGGCTGTCGTATTCGTCACCGTGGCTGACGCGATAGCGGCGTCCGTCCGCGCCCACGTGCACGGCGTCGAGCGCGATGTCGATGCCGCTGAAACGCTGGCCGGCGAAGCGGCGCAAGGTCGCGTCGTGATTGCCCGGGATATAGGTCACGCGGGTGCCGCGCGCGACGATGGCGAGGATTTCCGCCAGCACGGCGCTGTGGTCGGCGTGCCAGTACGGGCGCTTGGCCATGTTCTCGAAGTCGACGATATCGCCGACGAGATACAGCCGCTCGCACTGCATCGAGCGCAGGAAATCGAGCAGGTAGCCTGCCTGGCAGTCGGCCAGGCCGAGATGGACGTCTGAAACAAAAACGCTGCGAAACGAGAGTCGCGTCATCACGCATCCTCGTAGGAGCCCGCCGCAATCTAGGCCGCTTGGATATCGCTGGTGTTGCGCAGCGGTTGCATCGCGGTGACAGCGCCCGCTCGCGCGAACCGCGCGGGCGCGCGTCCTGCATGTCGCAGACAGATCTCCAACACACGATTGTCATATCCGCCGACTAGCGTGCACACGGGGACGCTCGTTCCCGCTCACGCGAAGCCTTGTCCTATGTCCACCCCGAACCTGCGCGACAAACTCGACCAGAAGATCTTCAACGCGATCTATTCGCGCAGCCTGGTCTACAACACCTGCTGGGAAGACCCGGCCGTGGACCGCAAGGCGCTCGCGCTCGGCGCCGACGACAGCGTGCTGGTGATCACCAGCGCCGGCTGCAACGCGCTCGACTACGCCATCCAGGCGCCGCGCGTGATTCATGCGGTCGACGCCAATCCGCGCCAGACGGCGCTGCTGGAATTGAAGATCGCCGGCATCCGCAAGCTCGCGTTCGACGACTACTTCGCGATCTTCGGCGAGGGCTATCACGCACGCTTCGCCGAGATCTATCGCGAGAGCCTGCGCGGCGAACTGTCGGAATTCGCGCAAGGCTGGTGGGACAAGCACACCAGCTGGTTCACCAGCGGCCGCGGCAGCTTCTATTTCCACGGCCTCTCCGGGCTCGTCGCGCGCGGCGTGCGCGCGTACTTCGCCACGCGCCCGCAGTTGCGCGCAGCGATGGCCGACCTGTTCGACGCGCGCGACATCGCCGAGCAACAGGCGATCTACGATGCGCGCATCGCGCCGCAGCTGTGGAGCAAGCCAGTCAACTGGATCATCTCGCGCCAGTTCGTCATGAGCCTGCTCGGCGTGCCGTATCCGCAGCGCAAGCTCGTCGAGGCGCAGCATGACGGTGGCGTCTCCGGCTTCATCCGCAGCGCGGTGCAGTACGTCTTCCGCCAGCTGCCGCTCGCCGACAACTATTTCTGGCACGTCTACATGACCGGCCGCTACCGGCGCGACTGCTGCCCCGAGTACCTCAAGGAAGCCAACTTCGCGCGCCTGAAGGAAGGACTCGTCGATCGCATCGTGCCGCACACGACGACCGTGACCGAGTTCCTGCACGCACACGACGAGACGATCTCGCGCTTCGTCCTGCTCGATCACATGGACTGGATGAGTTCGTACTATCCGGACGCGCTGGTCGAGGAATGGGAAGCGATCCGCCAGCGCGCCGCGCCCGGCGCGCGTATCCTGCTGCGCAGCGCCCACGCGCGGCCGGCCTACCTCGATTCGATCCGCATCGGTCCGGAGCAGCAACCGCTGCGCGAGGCGTTCCGCTTCATGGACGACGTCGCCGATGCGCTGCAGCCGCAGGACCGCGTGCATACCTACGCCGGCTTCGTGATCGCCGATGTCCCGGCTTGAGGCGCTGCGCGGCGACGCGGCGGTACTCGGCCGCCTGCTGCGCGGCATGCCGCGCGCGGCTTCGCACGCCGAGGCGCTGGGTGCGTTCTACGGACCGCAATCGGACAACTACGATCGCTTTCGCGAGCGCCTGCTCGCCGGGCGCGCCGAACTGATCCGCAGCCTGTCGCTGCCGCCGCGTGCGCACATCGTCGAGCTCGGCGGTGGTACCGGGCGCAACGCCGAATTCTTCGGCGCGGCGCTGCAGGGCATCGAGACGATCGAGATCGTCGACCTGTGCGCACCGCTGCTCGCGCGCGCCCGCGAACGCGCGCACGCGATCCCGCAGCTGCGCGCGATCGAAGCCGACGCGACGACCTACCAGCCGGCGCGGCCGGTCGATTGCGTGTATTTCTCGTACGCGCTGACGATGATTCCGGACTGGCGCGCGGCGATCGCCAATGCGCTGGCGATGCTGAAGCCGGGCGGCGTGCTCGGTGTGGTCGACTTCTACGTCTCGCCAGCGCATCCCGTCGGCGATGCCGCCCGCCACAACGCGCTGACGCGCCATTTCTGGCCGGCCTGGTTCAAGCACGATGGCGTGCGTCTCAACGCCCAGCACCTGCCGACCTTGCGTGCGCTGCTGCCGCAGCACGACATCGTCGAAGCGCGCGCGCCGGTGCCGTATCTGCCGATCGGGCGGGTGCCGTACTACCGGTTTGTCGGGCGCAAACCCGGGTAATTTCAGTCGGGTTCCAGTAGGCGCGACTTTTTGTTGGACCGACTTAAGTCGCGATCGGGCAGGAATCGCGGCTGAAGCCGCTCCCACGAAGTTGCTCCAGAAGATGCGGCAGCGCGAAGCTGGCGCCCCGAAGCGGCTACTACGGCGCGCTGACCTGATCGAGCGCCTCGATGTCGTCGGCCATCAGACGAAGGCGTGTCGCTTTCGCCAACTCTTGCACCTGTTCGATGCTGGTAGCACTCGCGATCGGCGCACTGACCCCCGGCCGCGCCATCAGCCACGCCAGCGCCACCTGCGCCGGGGTCGCGTCATGCCGGTGCGCGACCTCGTCGAGCGCCGCGAGCACGCGCAAGCCGTGGCCGTTGAGATACTTGCCGGCCGCGCCGCCGCGTGCGGCGCTCTTCACGAGGTCGGCTTCGCTGCGGTACTTGCCGGTCAGGAATCCGCTGGCGAGCGAGTAGTAGCTGATGACGCCGATCTGCTCACGGCCGACGATCGGCGCGAGTTCCGTCTCGTAGGCCTCGCGCTCGACCAGGTTGTACTCGGGCTGCAAGGTCTCGTAGCGCGGCAGGCCGTGCTTCGTGCTGACCGCCAGCGCTTCGGCCAGACGCGGGGCGCTGTAGTTCGAGGCGCCGATCGCGCGCACCTTGCCTTGCTCGATCAGGCGCGCGAACGCGCCGAGCGTATCGGCCAAGGGCACCGTCGGATCGTCTGCGTGGGCCTGGTAGAGGTCGATGCGGTCGACGCGCAGGCGGCGCAGCGAATCCTCGACCGCGGCCTGGATGTTCGCCGGCGCCAAGCCCTTGCGCTGCGCCCACTTGCCGACCTTGGTCGCGATGACGACCTTGTCGCGGCGGCCGCCTTGGGCCAGCCAGTGGCCGATGATCGTTTCCGATTCGCCGCCCTGGTTGCCGGGCACCCACTGCGAGTAGCCGTCGGCGGTGTCGATCAGGTCGAGGCCGGCGTCGACGAAGGCGTCGAGCACGGCGAACGATTTCGCGGTGTCCAGGCTCCAGCCGAACACGTTGCCGCCGAGCGCGAGCGGCTGCACGGCGATGCCGGAACGCCCGAGTTCACGACGGCTCATTGACGACGCTCCGCAAAACGGGCGGATCGACGGGCGGGCGATGCGAGGGAGCAGAAGGGCGCCACGGCGGCGCCGGGCCGCTCAGGACAGTACGTTCGGGCGCTTGGCGCCGACGAAACGCTTGGCCCAATACGCTTCGTTGAGGGCGCTGACGCTGACGCGCTTGCCGCTCGAAGGCGAATGGATGAAGCGGCCGTCGCCGAGATAGATGCCGACATGCGAGACGTTCTTGCCGCGGATGCGGAAGAACACGAGGTCCCCGGTCTTCATCTCGGCGCGGTCGACCTTCGTGCCGGCCAGATACTGGCTGGCCGAATCGCCCGGCAGTTCCTTGCCGAGGGTGTGCTGGTACACGTAGCGCACGAAGCCGCTGCAGTCGAAGCCGGTCGACGGCTCGCGGCCGCCGCGGTGATAGCGGATGTTGCGCAGGGTCATGGCGAAGTCGGCGAGCACCTTGCGCAGGCCGGTCGCCGTGGGAGCCGTGGCCGCGGGCGCCGGATCGGCAGCCTCGACGGCGGTCTCGCCCAGGGTGAAGCTGCCGGCGGACGGCAACGCGAACGACGCGACCGCGGACAGGCGGTCCATCTCCCAGTCGTGCAGGTCGGCATCGACCATGGGTGCGGCGAAAACGGAAGCGGGAGCCAAAACAGCGAGCAATAGCAAGGACTTCATTCGCTGGAATGGCATGAGGCTCGGCTCCCCTGTCACTACGTTCTGAAGGTCGCCGAGCTGGGCGGGCGACCGCGTGGAGGGGCGACGTTAGCAAAGGGCTTTCGGGAAGTTGTTTGGCTGGCGTTAAGAAATAGCCGCCTTTACGTCGAATCCGTGATCCAGTGCCGTTTGCGCCTGGCGACCGGGTCGCGGAAAACCGGCGCGGCATCGTGCCCCGGGGGCCTGGCCCGCCGCTCGTGCCATGATCTGCGGCCCACGGTCGCGCCGCGCGGCTGCCACGACAGGTCCGGAGAACCCGCATGACGTCGTTCAAGAGCTTCCAGCCGCCCGTCCGCCTGCTGCTCGGTCCGGGGCCTTCGCCGGTGCCGCAGCGCATCCTCGATGCGCTGGCGCGGCCGACGATCGGCCACCTGGATCCGGCGTTCGTCGGCATGATGGACGAGGTCAAGGAGCTCCTGCGCTACGCGTTCCGCACGAACAATGCGCTGACCCTGCCGGTATCGGCGCCGGGTTCGGCCGGCATGGAGGCGGCGTTCGTCAACCTGATCGAGCCCGGCGACACGGTGATCGTCTGCCAGAACGGCGTGTTCGGTGGCCGCATGCGCGAGAACGTCGTGCGCATCGGCGCCGAAGCGGTCATGGTCAAGGACGCATTCGGCACGCCGGTCGACCTCGAAAAAGCCGAGGCTGCGCTGAAGGAAAACCCCGGTGCCAAGGCGCTCGCTTTCGTCCATGCGGAAACCTCGACCGGCGCGGTGTCCGACGCCGCGGCGCTATGCAAGCTCGCGCGCGAACACGGCGCACTGAGCATCGTCGATTCGGTCACCGGCCTCGGCGGCATTCCGGTCGAAGTCGACGCCTGGGGCGCCGACGCGATCTACTCCGGCTCGCAGAAATGCCTGGCGGCGCCGCCGGGACTGTCGCCGGTCAGCTTCGGCGAGGCGGCGCTCGCTGCACTGAAGGCGCGCAAGACGCCGGTGCAGAGCTGGTTCCTCGACATGAGCCTGATCATCAACTACTGGCAGGGCGCCGGTGCGCGCGCCTATCACCACACGGCGCCGATCAACATGCTGTATGGCCTGCACGAAGCCCTGGTCATGCTGCACGAAGAGGGCCTGGAAGCGGCCTGGGCGCGCCATCGCGCGAACCACCTGCGCCTGCGCGATGGCCTGGCCGCGCTCGACCTCGAGCTGTTCGTGGCCGAGGCCGCGCGCCTGCCGCAACTGAACGCGGTCAAGGTGCCGGACGGCGTCGACGAAGCTGCGGTGCGCCGCCGCCTGCTCGACGAGCACAGCATCGAGATCGGTGCGGGCCTGGGCGAGCTCGCCGGCAAGATCTGGCGCATCGGCCTGATGGGCGCGGGCAGCACGCCGCAGAACGTCGACCGCGTGCTCGGCGCGCTCGGCGAGATCCTGCAGCGCAAGGCAGCCTGACGCGCACGCCGCCTTCGGCGAAGGGTATCGCCGAGCCGCCGACGGCGTCTATTCGGCAATACCCAGTGCGCGCCGGATCGCCGGCACGTCGACGTCGCGGATGTAGCGCGGAATGTTCTTCCAGACCGAGTGGAAGCCGTAGCCGCCGTGCTGGAGTTCTTCCAGCGCCTGCTGCTTGCTCCAGCCCTGATAGGCCATCCGGTACATCGCGGCGACCAGGCCGGTGCGGTCGGCGCCGTGCTGGCAATGCAGCAGGATCGGCCCTTCGGCCTGCGCAGCACGTATTTCTTCGAGCGCGCGCACGATCTGCGCATCGTCGATTTTCCAGGTCAGCAGCGGAATGCGCACCTGGCGGATGCCGCTGCCGGCCAGCACGTCGGCATCGGAGTGGAACGCGCGCAGGTTGATCACGGTACGCACGCCGAGCTGCCGCAGTTGCGCCACATCCGCTCGCGTCAGGCGTTCGCTGCGATAGAACGTGTCGGTGATGCGGTAGAGATTGCGCCGGGTATCGACCGGGCTCGCCCAGGCCGGCTTGCGCGGCGCGGCCGTACCCGGCGGCCGCTCGGCCACGAGCGCGGCGCCTGCGTCTTCGGCGGCCCGCGCGTACGGCAGCGCCAGCAACGCGGCGCAGATCGCGATCGCGCACGCGGTCGAAGGTTTCATGCGGCCGATTCGGCAGCCAGCGCAGCGGCCGCGAAGGGTTCGATCAGCGTCGTCCAGCGCGCGTACTGCGCGCCCGAAGGGTGCAGCCCGTCGGCGACCAGCATGTCGTCGGCGTCGCCGGCATCGCGCGAGGCCGGCGTGATGTCGACGAAGACGATGCCGCTGCTCGCGGCGATGGTTCGCGCGGCGCCGTTGAAGGCGTCGATCTCGCGGGCGATCTGCGCGGCATCGCGGCCCTTGTCCTTCGCGAAGCGCGTCACGCCCCAGTCCGGGATCGATACGACGACGATGCGTTCGCGCCGGGCGCCCGCGAGCGCGACCGCGCGCGCGACCAGGTCGACGAATTCGTCGCGGTAGTTGTCGAGCGGACGTCCGCGATACTGATTGTTGACGCCGATCAGCAAGGTGACCAGCGCATACGGAGGCGCGAACGCCTGCGCGTCCATCGCGGTCGACAGCTCGTCGGTGGTCCAGCCGGTCGTCGCGACGATCTGCGGATCGCCGATCGCCGCGCCGTTTGCGCGAAGCCGATGGGCAAGCTGCACGGGCCAGCGCTCGCCGGGCGCCACGCCTTCGCCGATCGTGTAGGAATCGCCGAGGGCGAGGAAGCGCGCCGGAGTCGAAACCGCGACGCGCGCCGTCACGCCACGCGCCGCTTCGCGCCGCTCTTCTCCGCCATGCGCACCAGTTCGCGTTCGATGCGCACGAAGACATCGTCGAGCACGGCGGGTTCGGGCAGCATCGTCACGCGGAAATGGTTGCGCGCGGGGATGTTGAAGCTCGATCCCGGCACCAGGATGATGTTCTCGTGCTCGAGCAGGCTGAGCGCGAACGTCTCGTCGTCGAACCCGGGCAGGCGCTGCGGGTCGACGCCGGGGAACGCGTACAGCGCGGCATGCGGTTGCACGATCGTGAGGAACTCGCTGCGCGCGACGCCGTTGCAGATCGCCGCGCGCGCCTCGTACAGGCGCCCCCCCGGCTGGGTCAGCGCGCTGATTTCGCTCGGTCCTTCCAGTGCGGGTTTGACGGCCCATTGCGCCGGCACATTGCTGCACAGGCGCAGGGAAGCGAGCAGGTCGAGCGCGTGCAGCAAGGGCTTGATGCGGCGTTCGGCACCGGTCACCGAACCCCAGCCGATGCGATAGCCGCAGGCCAGGTGCACCTTCGACAGGCCGCCATAGCTGATGCAGGGCACGTCGCCGGCGAGCGGCGCGATCGGTTCGAAGCGTGCGCCGTCGTAGAGCACGCTGTCGTAGATCTCGTCGCACAGCAGCACCAGCCCGTGCCGCGCGGCGACGGCGACCAGCGCTTCGAGGACCGCGCGTGGATAGACCGCGCCGGTCGGGTTGTTCGGGTTGATGATGACCAGCGCCTTGGTGCGCGGCGTGACCAGCGCGGCGATCTCGTCCGGATCGGGCAGGTGGTCGCGCTCGGGCGGGCAGGCGTAGTTCACCGGCACGCCGCCGTTGAGGCGCGTCGCGGCGGTCCACAAGGGATAGTCCGGCGCAGGGATCAGCACTTCGTCGCCCGGATCGAGCAGGGCGCGCAGGCTGAGGTCGATCAGCTCGCTGACACCATTGCCGATGAAGACGCGCTCGGCCGCGGCGTCGGCCCGGTTGCGCCGGTGCTGGGCGGCGACCGCTTCGCGCGCCTCCAGGAGGCCCTGCTGGTGACAGTAGGCTTCACTCTGCGGCAGCTTGGCCGAGATCGCGTCGCGCAGGTGCTGCGGTACGCGGAAACCGAACAGGCCCGGGTTGCCGATGTTGAGGCGCAGGATGCTGCGCCCTTCCGCTTCGAGTTCGTGCGCGCGCCGGCTGAGCGGCCCGCGGATATCGTACCGAACCTGGTCGAGGCGGCTGCTGACCGCCACGGTTTGCTTCTCCATCGAAGGTCCCGCCGTTGCTACGTCTGCCGATGCTAGCAGCGCTGCGGCGGCCCTGCACGCAACCGGGTCCCTTATGCGAATGCGCCATACCGATGGCGGAAGAAGCGCCGAACACCGCTAGAATCGGTCGATGCAGCTCACGGCAGACGACGAACAGCAACTTGCCCGGATCGGTTGGCGCAGCAGTGCATTGCCCGACGACGTGCCTGCGGCGAGCCTTTTGGCACGCGTCGTCGCCCAGCATCGAGCCGGCTACCAGCTGCACGACGGCCGCGAGATGTTCAATGCGCAGCCCGCCGCGCGCTTCCTCAAGCGCGACCTCGATCCGACCGCGCGGCCCGCGGTCGGCGACTTCGTGATCGTGACGCCGGGCGCTCCGCCGACGATCGAGCGCATCCTGCCGCGCCGTACCGAACTGCAGCGCGGCGCGGCCGGCGAGAGCCGCAAGCGCCAGGTCATCGCGACGAATATCGACGCGGTGTTCGTGCTCAGCGGACTCGACGGCGACTTCAACCCGGCCCGCATCGAGCGCTATCTGCTGCTGATCCAGGGCAGTGGCGCGACACCGGTGATCGTCTTGACCAAGGCCGACACCGTCACGGCCAGCGCGGCCGCGCACGCAGAACTGCGCCAGCGCGTGCCGCCGGCGATCGCGATCGTCGCGGTCAATGCGAAATCGGCCGAGAGCGTCGCGCCGCTGCTCGCCTACCTCGGTCCCGGTCACACCGCGGTGCTGGTGGGATCGTCCGGCGCCGGCAAGTCGACGCTGACCAACACCTTGCTCGGCGAAGCGCGCCAGGCGACCGGCGCCGTGCGCGAGCACGACAGCCGCGGGCGCCACACGACGACGCACCGCGCCCTGATCCAGCTGCCGAGCGGCGCCTGCCTGATCGACACGCCGGGCATGCGCGAGCTCAAGATGACCGGCGACGAGGCGATCGACGAAGGCCAGTTCGCCGACATCGACGAACTCGCGCAATCGTGCCGCTTCGGCGACTGCAGCCACCAGAGCGAACCGGGCTGCGCGGTGCAGGCCGCGCTCGCCGACGGCCGCCTCGACCCCGCGCGCTGGCAGAACTACCTGAAGCTGCGCGACGAACTCGCCGCCGCCGCGGACTCGCTCGAAGCGCAGATGCGCCGCAAGAGCGAGACGCGCGTACTCACCAAGGCGCTCAACAAGCGCCTCGGTGAGAAATACGGCCGATGACCAAGGCGGGTCGGCTCAGGGAGCCGCCTCGCCGCTCGCCCGCACCATGAACGCGCCGGGCAGCACGACGACCGTGGTGTCGTCCATGCGCGCGCCGAACGGCGCGGCGGCGAGATCGTCGATCGTCGCGGCGATGTCGGGCGCATAGAAGAACCAGGACTTGTCGCCGGGCGCATTCGTGTCGACGCGCGCCGGGCGATCTTCGCCGCCTTGCAGTTTGGCGCTGGCGCCGACGAAGAAGCCGCCGTGCACCCAGGTCGGCGAGAGGTCGACGCTGAAGAACGTGTCGTTGAACACGTCCGGCGTCGCCGGCACGCTGGCGATCACGTGTGCGTTGCGCGGGTCGAAATCGGCGTCGTCGTCTTCGAGCAGCCAGAATGTGACCGGACCGTTCGCGAGCGACGGAAACGTCGGGCCGAACGCGACCGACAAGCGCGTGATGATTTCGCCGCCGGGCTGCGCGAGGTAGTAGTTGCCCCACAGCATGTCCGGGTCGAACGTCGACGGTGGCCCCTGGTTCGTGTCGCCGTCGCCGTCGTCGTACGCGTATTCGAACGTTGCTGCCGCGGCGCCGTCGAAGCCGTCCTCGAAGATCGTGTCGTTCGGCGGCTGCTGGATCTCGAAGGCGCCGATGTCGGCGGCGGTGCCGGAGACGCGTGCGAACCCGCTGCCGCGCTGGTCGAAGTCGAGGGCGGCGTCATCGTTGCCGGCGTCGATCGCGGGGCTGCCGGCGCCCAGCGCGTGCGTGCGCGTGGGGCCGCCATTCAACGCGAGCGGGAGCAACAGGGGATCGTCGGCGATCGTGTCGGCGGGCAGCGCGACGCCCGGGCCGGCTGCCATCACGAGGTCGTTTGCGCCGGTGACGGCGATCGCTTCGTCGGCATCGAGGTCTGGTGCGAAAGCGGCCGTCGCGCCGGCCGTGTTCGTCGCGACGATCGTGCTGCGCATCTGCAGCGTGCCGCTGCTGTCTTCGATGCCGGCCAGACGGAACAGGATGCCGCCGCCGCCATCGCCCACGGTGTTGTTCGCGATCGTGCTGTTGTCGAGGTAGAGCGGGCGCGAACTGCCGATGCCGCCGCCCGCGCCGGACGTATTGCCCGAAATCGTGCTGTCGACGATCGTCAGCTTGGTCTGCGGGTTGGTGCCGCCCGGTTCACCGTAGACGCTGTAGATCGCCTTGAAGAGGCCGCCGCCGTCGCCGTCGGCGCTGTTGCCGTCGATCGTCGAGCCGCTGATCGAGGCGATGCCGCGCACGTAGACGCCGCCGCCCCTCGCGTCCTGGCCGTCGTTGGTCGCTTCGATCGAATTGCCCGAGATCGTGCTGTCGACCATCGTCAGGTTGTGGCGCACGTACAGGCCGCCGCCGACGCTCGCGTATCCGTTGTACTGCGCGTAAGGCGCCGCCGCGTGGTTGTCGCTGATCGTGCTGCGAGTCAGCGTGGCGTCGCCGCCGACGTACGCGCCGGCACCGGCGACGGTGCTGTGGATGCCGGTGCCGGTCACGTCGGAGCTCGTGATCGTGCTGTCGGTCATCTCCAGCGTGTTGACGTCGACCGCGCCGCCGAAAAGGAAGCGGTAGCCGCTGACCGAATGGCAGTCGGTCACCCGCACGCGATTGAGCGCGACGGTGCCGCCGAACCCTTCGACGCAGGCGCCGACGCCATACGCGTAGTAGCCGTTGGCGATCGTCAGATCGTTCGCGGTGAACGTGCCTTTGTCGCTGGAGAAGCCGCCGACGACGAAGACCTGGGACTGGCCGGCGGCGTCGATCGTCAACGCATCGCGGCCCGGCCCTTGGATCGTCACGTCGTAGAGCTGATGCTCGCCGAGCGCGCTGCTGTCGATGGCGCCCTGTGTCAGCGTGATCGTGCTGCAGGTCAACGCGCTGAGGTCGACCGTATCGCCTTCGGCCGCACCGGCGAGTACGTTGCGCAGCGTGCCGGGGTCGTCGTCGTCGAGACAGCTGGTGACAGGCAAGGTCGCGCCCGCGACCGGCGGCGCCGCCTCGGTGCGCCGGACGAGCCCGGTGCTGCGCAGACGGCGCGTTTCCATACGCAGCGCGTAGCGCGTCGTCGTCGCACCGGCAACCGGCGATGCAGCCGATGCCGCCAGCGCGTCGCTCGCGCCGGTGGTCAGAAGCGCACACGCCAACGCGGCGGCCAATGGTGTCGCGCGCAGGCGAACGGTGAAACGGCTTGCATGAAGCATCGGCATCTCCCTCGAATGGAGCCGTGCCTCCCCCTGAAATCCCCGCAGCATCCTAGCAGAGCAGTCTGCTATCTTCGCTTCCACTTGCGTCCAGCGCGGGTGGGCATGGCTTCAAGCGAACAGCCGGACTTCTATGCGGAACTCGACCAGCGCCTGGTCGCGGCCACGCGCGGCATACGCCTGCTCGCGACGGTGAGCTGGCCGGCGTCGATCGAGCTCGAGTTCATCGCCGCTTGGAAGCGGGGCGAGGCGACGCTGCCCGAGATCGCCTACGCGCACGCGGATTTTTCGGCCACGCGCGAAGCGCTCGCCGAGATCGTGCAGGCCGCCGATCCCGCGCATCCGCTCGGCGACTACATCCGGCGCACGGCCGAATCCTGGCGCGTGGCGACCGAACTGCTCGACGCGATGGGCACGCCCGGCATCACCGCGCCGTCGGCGATGCTGTACGGCCGCCCGGACGATCGCGTGCCGGGCGCGAAGCTGACCAACCTCGACGCGGCGCGGCACTTCATCGCGATCGCCGACGAATACCACAGCGAGGCCGGACTCGACGAGGTCGAGGTGCCGATCGCGGCCGAGACGCTGCAATGCGAGCTGCAGCAGCGCCTCGATGCGTTCTTCGGCGCCGAGGTCGTGCGCGTCGAGACCGATCCGGACCTGATCGCGAAGGCGGCGGCCGGCGCAACGCGCATTCGCCTGCGCTCGGCGACGAGCTTTTCCGACTACGACCGCGACCAGCTGCTCGCGCACGAGGCCTTCGTCCATTCGCTGACCGCGCTGAACGGACGCGCGCAGCCGCACCTGAAGTCGCTGGCGCGCTCGTCGCCGCGCATCACGGCGACGCAGGAGGGCCTGGCCGTGTTCGCCGAGCTGATGTCGGGCTCGATCGACATCGCGCGCATGAAGCGCATCTCCTTGCGCATCCTCGCGATCGACATGGCGCTCAACGGGGCCGACTTCATCGAAGTGTTCCGCTTCTTCCTCGACGCCGGCCAGACCGAGGCCGACAGCTTCGCCTCGGCGCAGCGCGTGTTCCGCGGCGCGCCGACCGGCGGCGGCTCCGCGTTCACCAAGGACGCGGTCTACCTGCACGGCCTGCTGTCGGTCCATACGTTCTTCCGCTGGGCGCTCAAGAACCAGCGCATGGCGCTGTGCCGCAACCTGTTCGCCGGCAAGCTCGCGCTGCACGACGTGCTCGCGCTGGAGCCCTATTTCGACAACGGATACATCGCGCCGCCGCGCTACCTGCCGCCGTGGGTGCAGCACGCGCACGGACTCGCCGGCATCCTCGCGTTCTCTCTGTTCGCCAACCAGATCCGCCTCGATCGCGTCGAGGCGGAGGATCTGGTGCTGGGGTTGTGAGATCCGTATTCCTGTCGAATTTTCGGGGCCCGTGCCGCGGTGCGCGCGCCGGCGGACGCGCCGCGTTCGCTTCTGTTCCGGCTTTCCAACGGAGATCGTCCATGCGCAATACCCTGCTGGCGGCTGCGTCGCTCCTCGCCCTCGCGCGCGTCGCGGGCGCGGCGGAGACGGCGCAGCAGATGCTGCAGCCTTCGCTGCCCCAGATGACCACCTGGCGGCGTGACCTGCACGAGCACCCCGAGCTCGGCAATCACGAGGTGCGCACGGCGGCGTTCGTCGCGCAGACGCTGAAGAAGTTCGGCTATGAAGTGCGGACCGGCATTGCGCATACCGGCGTGGTCGGCGTGCTTCGCGGCGGCAAGCCGGGACCGAAGCTGGCGATCCGCGCCGACATGGATGCGCTGCCGGTGGCCGAGGAAGTCGACCTGCCGTTTGCGTCGAAGGCGAAGGGCGAATACCTCGGCAAGCCGGTCGGCGTGATGCATGCCTGCGGCCACGACGCGCACATGGCGATGACGCTTGGCGTCGCCGAGGCGCTGGCGAAGCGGCGCAAGGATCTCGCGGGCGAGGTCATGCTGATCTTCCAGCCGGCCGAGGAGGGGGTGCCGCCGGGCGAGCAGGGCGGCGCGTCGCTGATGGTGAAGGAAGGCGTATTCAAGGATTTCAAGCCGGACGCAATCTTCGGCATGCATGTCGTCAGCACGCTGACGGTCGGCCAGGTCGGCGTGCGCGCCGGCGGCATCATGGCCAGTTCCGATGCGTTCCGCATGACCGTGCACGGTCGCCAGAGCCACGGCGCGACGCCGTGGAAGGGCATCGACCCGATCGTCGCCGCGGCGCAGATCGTGACCGACGCGCAAGTGATCGTCAGCCGCCAGCTCGACATCAACAAGCAGCCCGCCGTGCTCACGTTCGGCACGTTCAACGGCGGCCAGCGCTTCAACATCGTGCCGGACAGCGTGGAATTGTCCGGCACGATCCGCACGTTCGACGAAGGCATGCGCAAGCAGATGATGGAAAGCCTGCGCACGGTCGCCGAGCACGTCGCCGCGGCCAACGGTGCCAGCGTGACCGCGCAGATTCCGTCTTCCGACAGCACCAACCCGGTCAACACCAACGATCCGGCGCTCACCGCGCGCGTGCGTGCGAGTCTGGAGAAGGCGCTCGGCAAGGCGTCGGTGGTCGAACCCGATCGCTGGACCGCGTCGGAGGACTTCCCCTATTTCGGGCTCGGCGCGCCGGCGCCCAGCGTGTATTTCTTCGTCGGCGCGACACCGGTCGGCCAGGACACGACGAGCGCGCCGACGAACCACTCGCCGAGATTCTTCCTCGACGAGGGCGCTCTCGCCGTGGGCAGCGAGGCGATGCTGCAGGCGGCGCTCGATTTTCTCGGCTACGCCGCGTCGTGACGATGTCCGCGGGCCGCGGCCAGGCGCCGGGGACGGCGATGCTATAGTCGCGAACACCCCATTCCATCGCGCCGACCCTTCCCCGCGGCGCCACTGCAAGCCACTCCATGTCCACCATCGAAGAACTCAAGCAAGCCGCCCTCGACTATCACCGCAAGGCGCCGGCCGGCAAGATCAAGGTCACGCCGACCAAGTCCGTCGTCACCCAGCGCGAACTCTCGCTCGCCTATTCGCCCGGTGTCGCCGCCGCGTGCGAAGAGATCGTGCGCGATCCGCACGAGGTGGCCAACCTCACCGCGCGCGGCAACCTGGTCGCCGTGATCACCAACGGCACCGCCGTGCTCGGGCTCGGCAACATCGGTCCGCTCGCCGCCAAGCCCGTGATGGAAGGCAAGGGCGTGCTGTTCCAGAAGTTCGCCGGCATCGACGTGTTCGACATCGAGATCGCCGAGAACGATCCGGACAAGCTGGTCGACATCATCGCCAGCCTGGAGCCGAGCTTCGGCGGCATCAACCTCGAAGACATCAAGGCACCGGAGTGCTTCGAGGTCGAGAAGAAGCTGCGCGAGCGCATGAAGATCCCGGTCTTCCACGACGACCAGCACGGCACCGCGATCATCGTCGGCGCCGCGGTCATCAATGCGCTGCACGTCGCCAAGAAGGACATCGGCAGCATCAAGCTGGTGTCGACCGGCGCCGGCGCGGCCGGCATCGCCTGCCTCGACATGCTGGTCAGCCTCGGCGCCAAGCCCGAGAACATCTGGGTTGCCGACCGCCTGGGCGTGGTCTGGAAGGGTCGCGTCGAGGAGATGGATCCGAACAAGTGCCGCTACGCGCGCGAGACGAGCGCGCGCACGCTCGACGAGATCATCGACGGCGCCGACATCTTCCTCGGCCTCTCCGCGCCCGGCGTGCTGAAGCCGTCGATGGTCGCGCGCATGGCCGAGCGGCCCGTCATCCTCGCGCTGGCCAACCCGACGCCGGAAATCCTGCCCGAGGAAGCCAAGGCCGTGCGCCCGGACGCGATCATCGCGACCGGCCGTTCGGACTATCCGAACCAGGTCAACAACGCGTTGTGCTTCCCGTACATCTTCCGCGGTGCGCTCGACGTCGGCGCCACGACCATCAACGAAGCGATGAAGGTCGCCTGCGTACACGCGATCGCCGAGCTCGCGCGGCGCGAGGCGAGCGACGTCGCCGCGCGCGCGTACGGCGGCCAGACGCTGTCGTTCGGACCGGACTACATCATCCCGCAGCCGTTCGATCCGCGCCTGATCGTGCAGCTGGCGCCGGCGGTCGCCAAGGCGGCGATGGATTCGGGCGTGGCGACGCGGCCGATCGCGGACCTGCGCGCCTACTGGGAAAAGCTCAACGCGTTCGTGTTCCGCACGACGCTGCTGATGAAGCCGGTGTTCGCGCGCGCGAAGGCCGATCCCCGGCGCGTCGTCTACGCCGAGGGTGAAGAAGAGACGGTGCTGCGCGCGGTGCAGGCGGTCGTCGACGAAGGCATCGCAAAACCCATCCTGATCGGGCGTCCGTCGGTCATCGACTCGCGCATCGAACGCCTGTGCCTGCGCCTCAGGCCCGGTATCGATTTCGAGCTGTGCAACATCGAGAGCGACCCGCGCTTCAAGGACTATTGGACGCTCTATCACGAATTGATGCAGCGCCGCGGCGTCACGCCGGACAGCGCGAAGGCGCTGGTGCGCTCGCGTTCGACGGTGATCGCTGCGCTGATGCTGCGCCGGGGCGAGGCCGACGCGATGATCTGCGGTCTGGTCGGGCGCTACCAGAAGAAACTCAGCTACATGCGCGGCATCATTCCGCTCGATCCCGGCGTCGAGGCATTGTCGGCGATGAGCGCGGTGTTCAACGACCGCGGCGTGTTCTTCTTCCTCGACACGCACGTGGCGGTCGATCCGGACGCCGAACGCATCGCCGCGGCCGCCGCGCAGGCGTCGCTGCGCCTGAAGCTGTTCGGCATCACGCCGAAGGTCGCGATCCTGTCGCACTCGAACTTCGGCAGCCACGACGATCCGAGCGCGCAGAAGATGCGCCGCGTCGTCGAGCTGCTGCGCGAGCGCCTGCCCAAGGTCGAGATCGAAGGCGAGATGCATGCGGACACCGCGCTGAACCCCGACGTGCGCGCGCAGCTGTTCCCGAACTCGCGCATGACCGGTTCGGCCAACGTGTTCGTCTGTCCGAACATGGACTCGGCGAACATCGCGTTCAACATCACGCGCGTGATGACCGACGGCGTCGTGCTCGGCCCCATCCTGATGGGCCTGTCCAAGCCCGCGCACGTGCTGACGCCGGCCGCGACCGTGAGGCGCGTCTACAACATGACCGCGCTCGCGGTCGTCGAAGCGCAGATCCGCGAGCAGGCCGCGAAGGCGTGACACTGACGCGGCGCGACCTCGTGCGCGGCCTGGCCTGCGCATCGGGTCTCGGCTTGTCGCTGCGGCCGCGCTTCGCCGCAGCGGCGGCCGGCGCAAGCGACGAGGCCGACATGGCCGCGCTGAAACGCGCGTTTGCGCCGCCGGCGACAGCGCCGGACTCCTTGCTGGCGTTCGCGCGCTGGTCGCGCAGCGAGGCTGCTGCCGGCCTGCCGTTCGCCGAAGGGCTGTGGGGCGATCATGGCAGCTGGACCGATCGCTTCAACGAATACTGGATCGAGGAAGGCTCCGATCTCGCCGAGCGTTTCGCGCAGATCGTGCCGATCGGCGACGGTTCGCAGATCGCATTGTGGAACCGTTCCGGCGGCCCTGCGGCGCAATGGCCGGTCGTGCTGATCGGGGGCGAGGGCGAGGCGGCGGTGCTGGCCGATTCGTGGAATGGCTTTCTCGCCCGCGTCGCACTCGCGCAGTTCTCCGAACCGGCCGGCGTCGACACCGGTACCGATGACTATTCCTGGCTCGAATTCCAGACGTCGATCGAGAATGACGGCGGCGATGCCGCGCATTCGAACAAGGGCGAGCGCGCCGAGCTTGCAGCGGCGCGGAAGGCGCGCAAGGCGCTCGGCGAATGGCTGCGCAAGACCACCGGCCAGCCGGATCTGGTCGCGCTGGCACGACGCGCCACGCCGTATCACGCGCTGCGCGAATTCTTCGACGCGCACCGGAAATCGGTGATCGCGCGGCGTGGCGCGAGCCAGGACTGGCTCGCACTGCGTGAGCTGATGCGGCCCTACGCGAACGCGGGAAAGCTCGCGACGTCGCGCGACATCGACATCGTATGCGCCGACGACTATTTCGTGATCGGCGAACTCGACGGCCACACGTTCGTCCCGTTCAAGGACGCCGCCAAGGCCGAACCGCTGATTCGCGCACTGCGCGAGGAGCGCACGCAGCGCTTCGCGGCCCACGGGCTGTGGCACAGCGCGACCGTGCGCGTGTATCCGGATGCGCTGCAGGAGGATCGGATCGACCTGATCGCGAACTATCTCGATCCGCTCTACGAGCGTCGCGCGATCCCGCGGCCGGCCGCCGCCGCGGTCCGCGCCGATTTCGAGCGCTGCCCGCGCACGTCCTGGTGGACGCCCGGCTGGCTGAAGGCGATCGTCACGGCGTGATCGCGCCACGACCTCCGCGCAGCTACGGCAGGAAAGCAGCGCGCACGGCGTCGAGCAGCGGATCGCGCTGTCCCGGCGGCAGGTCGGCGAGGTGGCCCTGGCTGATGGTCCAGATGATCGTGCCGCCGAAGCCTTGCGCGCGCACGAAGGCGCCTTTCTCGGCGATCGACTGCGCGTCCTCGTAGCTGACGAACGTGCAACCGTCGTTGCCGAGTGGCGCCACCGACGAGAGGTAGGGCACGCGGGCCGTCGCATCGAAGACGTAGGCCGACGGCGTGTAGTAGTTCTCGGCGATGTTCGCGTAGCTCATCGTGCCGTCGCCGGCCGCGATCGTGCCGCCGTCCTGATGCGGCCCGGTGACGCCCTGCCAGCAGTAACCGTAGAACGCGGTGCCGGCGCCGAGCTTGGCGGCCGGCACGCCCGAGGCGAGATAGAACGCGAGGCTGCTCGCGACCGACGAGGGCGTCGTCGGCGTCTCGCCGTGCAGCGCCGAGTTGTGCCAGCTCTGCCAGCCGTCCCAGGGCCCGGCCATGTCGTAGGTCATCACGTCGATGCGATCGAACAGCGGCGCGATCTGACCCCAGAACGGGTCCGGCGGGTCGGCGAAGTTCGAATTCGCCCAGTTCACCGGCACGGTCAGGATCGCGCCGGGCCGCGCGTTTCGCAGCGCCGTGGCGAGGGCCTGGAAATCCGGACGGTCGCCGTCGTCGAGCGGCTCCCAGTCGAGGTCCAGGCCATCGAAGCCGTAGGTGTCCAGCGCCGCCAGCAGGTTGGTGACGAAGGTGGCGCGGTGGGCGGCCGAGGCTGCGCCGCGCCAGCCGTCGATCTCGCCGGCGCCGCCGACCATCAGCACGGCCTTGCGCCCAGCCGCGTGGGCGGCGTCGACCGCGGCCTGCGCCCAGATCGGCCCGTCGACCGCGTCGATGTCGAAATCGGTGGTCAGGCTGCCGTCGGCGAGCGGCCGCGCGCGGCCGACCATCAAGTGCGTGACGGCACTGAAATCGACCTCGCCGATCGGGTAGAGATCGCGTTCGTAGCCCACGTAGTAGCCGGCGACCCAGCGCGGCGATTCGAAGCCGCTGGCGAAGATCGCGTCGTTCGCGGGCAGGCCCGCGTTCACGGCGGCGCCGGCGAGCAAACCGGTGCCGAGCAGGGCGAGGCCGGACAGGAGGTGCATGGATTCCCCGATCGATGACGACGGCACTGTATACGCGATGGCGCCGCCGGAACCGCCATCCGTCCACAGTTCGCGCCTCGGCCGTCGAACGGCCGCACGGCTGTGCAGCATGCAGTTGTCGTCCCGGCCGACTAAACTTGCGTTCCCTTGCGACGGCGTGGACGCCGCCCGCGGCAACAATGCAGCGCGCCCGCACGCTGCCTCCGAGAGAAGTGCATGAATCAGCTCAACGATATCCTCGACCAGGACCTCGATCCCGCCGAGACGCAGGAATGGACCGACGCGCTGAAGGGCGTCATCAACGCCGACGGCACCGGCCGCGCGCATTACCTGCTCGAGCGCATGGTCGACGAGACGCGGCGCGCCGGCGGCTACCTGCCGTTCGACATGACGACCGAGTACGTCAATACGATCCCGCCGCAGCTGGAGGCGCGCACGCCGGGCGACGCGACAATGGAATGGCGCATCCGCTCGCTGATCCGATGGAACGCGATGGCGATGGTCGTGCGCGCGAACCGCAAGCCGGGCGATCTCGGCGGCCACATCGCCAGCTTCGCCTCGTCGGCGACGCTGTACGACGTCGGCTTCAACCACTTCTGGCGCGCGCCGAGCGAGAACCACCCCGGCGACCTGGTATTCCACCAGGGCCATTCCAGCCCCGGCGTGTATGCGCGCTCGTTCCTCGAAGGGCGCATCGACGAGGAGCAGCTCGACCATTTCCGCATGGAAGTGGCCGGTCACGGCAAGGGCCTGTCCTCGTATCCGCATCCGTGGCTGATGCCGGACTACTGGCAGGTGCCGACCGTGTCGATGGGCCTGGGACCGCTGCAGGCGATCTACCAGGCGCACTTCATGAAATACCTGGAGCACCGCGGCCTGATCGCGCCGAGCGACCGCAAGGTGTGGTGCTTCATGGGCGACGGCGAGTCGGACGAACCCGAATCGCTCGGCGCCATCTCGCTGGCCGGCCGCGAGGGCCTGGACAACCTGATCTTCGTGATCAACTGCAACCTGCAGCGCCTGGACGGCCCGGTGCGCGGCAACGGCAAGATCATCCAGGAACTGGAAGGCGTGTTCCGCGGCGCCGGCTGGAACGCGATCAAGGTGGTCTGGGGCAGCTACTGGGATCCGCTGCTGGCGCGCGACACCAAGGGCATCCTGCGCAAGCTGATGATGGAAACCGTCGACGGCGAATACCAGAACTGCAAAGCCTTCGGCGGTGCGTACACGCGCGAGCATTTCTTCGGCAAGTATCCGGAGACGCGCGAGCTCGTCGCGAACCTGTCCGACGACGACATCTGGCGCCTCAACCGTGGCGGCCACGATCCGCACAAGGTCTACGCGGCCTACCACGAGGCGGTCAACACGAAGGGTCGGCCGACCGTCATCCTCGCCAAGACCGTCAAGGGCTACGGCATGGGCGCGGCGGGCGAATCGCAGAACCCGACGCACCAGCAGAAGAAGCTCGACAACGAGGCCGTGCGCGCGTTCCGCGACCGCTTCAACATTCCGGTCGCCGACGACAAGGTCGACGAGGTGCCCTACTACCATCCGGGCAAGGACTCGCCCGAAGTGCAGTACCTGATGGAGCGCCGCAAGGCGCTCGGCGGGTTCCTGCCGCAGCGCCGCGCGAAGAGCGCGTCGATCGTGGTGCCGGAGCTTTCGGCCTTCGAGCAGATCACCAAGGGCAGCGGCGAGCGCGAGATCTCCACCACGATGGCGTTCGTGCGCGGCATCAACCTGATGCTGCGCGACAAGCAGGCCGGACCGCGCATCGTGCCGATCGTCGCCGACGAAGCGCGCACGTTCGGCATGGAAGGCATGTTCCGCCAGATCGGCATCTACGCGCCGTTCGGCCAGAAGTACAAGCCGGTCGATGCCGACCAGCTGATGTACTACCGCGAGGACCAGAAGGGACAAGTGCTGCAGGAAGGCATCAGCGAACCCGGCGCGATGAGCGCCTGGATGGCCGCGGCGACGAGCTATTCGGTCAGCGACGTGCCGATGCTGCCGTTCTACATCTACTACTCGATGTTCGGCTTCCAGCGCATCGGCGACCTCGCCTGGGCGGCGGGCGACATGCGCGCGCGCGGCTTCCTGGTCGGCGGCACCGCGGGTCGCACGACTTTGAACGGCGAGGGCCTGCAGCACGAGGACGGCCATTCGCACCTGCTCGCCGGAGCGATTCCGAATTGCCGCGCCTACGATCCGACGTTCTCCTACGAGATCGCGGTGATCCTGCAGGACGGCTCGCGCCGCATGCTGCAGGAGCAGGAGGACGTCTACTACTACGTCACCGTGATGAACGAGAACTACGAGCACCCGGACATGCCGGCGGGCGCGGAGGCGGACA